>SCPN01000042.1_pt1:0-172500 | contig 217734 bp, 326 predicted proteins | sample 6106831 | NCBI WGS metagenome assembly SCPN01 (sample SAMN10720447, study PRJNA508395) | human gut metagenome | isolation source: Participant 1, 0 month
GCGGTTTCCAGCCCGCAGCCGAGGACGCGCGTTTCTCTGTCCGGTCTTTTCGGGATTTAAGATATAGTCTATTGCGGCCTTTTAAGGTTGATTTAATAGGGCGTCTTTGTAACCGCCATATCTCGTCCACCGCCTTTTTTATATCCTCAATGTCCTGCTGGTAAACCGCCCCCGTCGCGTTGGCGCGTTTGGCAATTTGGTTGATGTTCCGGCTCACCGCTTGCAGTTCCCGGATATATGCTTTCGTGTCGCTTCGGTCAATGACAAGGATATACCCGTCAATCGCCATTTTGCGCAGATATGCCCCGTACTGCTTTATGGGAAGCTGCTTCATCTTCTCGTCGATCAGCCGCTTTTCTTCTTCCGTAACGTAAAACTTCATTTGGATATTTCTCTTTCGGTTTTCCATTTCCGCGCCGCCTTTCGGTATAAAGGGTTTGGATTATCCTGTGCATTTTCGCAAAACGGGTACTCGTTTGCTGTGCTTGCTATCTACTCCATACCCCCACCGAAAGGCGGTATTTGTTGCGCGTTCCTTTGATTTTGGACGCAAAAAAAGATTGCAGCCGCCATGCGCTGCAATCTCCCGATTTCTCGAATATTGTGAGGTTAATCCTCTGCTTTTTCGACTTCCGTTATCTCCCTTGCTGTTGCGGTTACAATCCGTATGCCTTTATCGCTCATACCGTCCAGCAGCGCGTCAAGCTGCCGCCGCCCGGTGGATTTCTCCGCATTGCTGTTCGGGAAGAAAAATTGATCTACCGAAATATGATACCGGGTTACAAGGTCATAGAATACCTGTAAACTCGGCTGTTGTCCCTTGTTCTCGATATTCGCAAGGTAGCGCGGGGAAATATATAACTCGTCGCTTACCTTTTTGCGGCTCTCGCCGTATTCATTTCTCGCGGCTTTTATAGCTGCCCCGAAAGCCTTAAAGTCGTACAATGGTACGGGTCTTTTTGCCATTTTCATTCACCCTGTTACATTTTACAGTTCACCTTTCTTTTTGGATATGTCCACACAATTCATATCATTAGGTTAAATACTTCCTGTTGTGTATTGACAGTAGACTGATTTTCTGATAAAATAAAATTTATGTAAAAGGAGGTGGCGTTTATGTTGCATAGCATGCGTATTAGATAAGCATTGAAAAAAAGGATTTTCCCATTTTCAACATGGGCTTTTTTGTCATGCTTATTTTGCGGATGCTATACAAAAAACTAACGACGTATAGATATAGTATAGACATAGTGCAAGCTATGCCTTAGTTTTTGTTGTAATTGTCTTAAATGCAGGTCAATGCTCATGTTGAGGATTGACCTGCATTTTTTTGTGTAAAAAGGACGAGTGAAATATAATGCTTAAAAAATATTGGATAAAATGTCCGATTTGTAACGGAAAGACGAGAGTTCAAGTATTTCATAATACTGTATTAAAAGATTTTCCTCTTTTCTGCCCTAAATGCAAATTGACGCATATCATTGATGTAGAAAAATTAGAGATTGTAATCAAAAATACAGAAAAACAAACTTTTATTATTTAGAAGAAAGGATATAAAAATGAAACGTTTACCTAAATATACGCCTGCGGAAGTACGGAATGATCCATACGGATTTACTTACAAAGAAATGTCGGAAGTTATTGGCGAGAATGAAGCAAAAGCCTTATATGAAGAATTATATAAGCAATTACCACGCAAAAAAAATCTATCAATGTTGGTAAAAAATATTTGCAAAAGCAGTGATACTGAAAAGTATGTTTACGAACTGAAAGACAACAAATACATTGAAACGGTTTTTATCAAGCGGCGAGATGGTGGAACTGTTTGCGTGAGCACACAAGTCGGTTGTCCTGTTGGTTGTATTTTTTGTCGAAATGGCTTTGTTCGTAATCTAACATCGTCAGAAATCGTACAACAGATTATATTGTTGCGTCGAAAAGTAAACCGTATCGTTTTTATGGGTATGGGAGAGCCTTTATTCAATTATGACAACTTGATAAAAGCAATCCATATTCTCCGAGATAGATATGGGCTCAACTTTCCAACCGACGGCATTACCATATCAACAGTTGGTCCGGTCGATCAATTAAAAAAATTGCGCGAGGAACATCTTAAAATTCAGTTGACAATATCTTTACACGCAGCAACACAATCTGCAAGAAATCGTATTATTCCTCACATGCGCATATATGCTATTGAAGATGTTGTTAAGCAAGCCTTATCCTATTCTGAAAGGCATAATCGCAAAATTGTCTTTGCGTATTTGCTTTTACCGGGTATAAATGACCGGCCCTCAGATGTAAGACAACTTGCAAAATGGTTTCGGGGCAAAAAAGTTATGATTAACGTGTTACAATACAACCCAACAAGCAATTCAAGAATTAAAGCACCACAGAAACGGGAAATAGTTGCATTCAAACATCAATTAGAGCAAGCAGGACTTGAAGTTACTATGAGAGTTTCTCATGGCAGAGATTAACGCGGCTTGTGGACAGTTAGCTAACACATATAATAAATTCAAAAAAAAATGATTAAAAGTGCCAGACGCATAGACGCAGAGCCGATAACGCATTAGGTCAAAAAACCTATGTGTTATCGGCTTTTTTATTTAATATTGCGCAAAAGCCGCTGTTCCCTATTATAGAATGGATTGCGGGTAGTGTATTAAAGTCGCCCTTTTTTAAGGATACGGCGGTATCGGGGAGGTATCGCCGTGTCCATTTTTATTTACTGTAACCCGCCTAATGCTTTGCGGTCAAAAAAAGCTATGCTCCGCAAGCGGGATATTCCGGCTATGAATGTGAACTGTCAATACATTTAGCTACTGCTTACATTTCCTTTGCGCCCGTCCGCGTCTTGCGGACGGGCGCATTTTGCTTTTTTCAACTTTTTTCTGAAAAGCGCACTCAAGAGCCATCTCCCGAACGGGTACGGAGCGAAAGGGCAGAGGACAAGCCCTTAACTCCCGTCCTCTACTCCACGCGGGAAGGAGGTGAACTCTATGGAGCTATCTTCTTCCGACAAGGAAAGAATACAACATCAGTACGACGCATTAGCAAAGAAAACTTTGGTCGGCGAAGCGAAAAGCCACCGCCGCACTCTTGCGAAACGCGCAGCACGCGAAGTTACTTTTTCGGATTTGAGCGAAAGCGAACTCGCGCAGCTTTTCACAACGGACGAATACGAAAGCGATTATTTCCGTTTTCAAGTGTCCGGCTTTGATGTACTCGTCAAAAATGAACTGCTTGCCGAAGCCCTTAACGCTTTGCCCGAAAGGAAACGCGACATTATCCTTTTGTCCTACTTCTTGGATATGAGCGACGCGGAAATTGGCGAACTGCTGAATGTTGTACGCACGACGGTTTTCCGGCACAGGAAATCCGCGCTTGCGAAAATCAAACAGTATTTGGAGGGAAAAGCAGATGATGAATACCGTTAGGAAGTCTGAAAATCTGTTGCCGTTCCCTGTCATTTCCGCAGCGGCAAACGGCGACACAACCGCCATGTGCGCGATCTTGAAGCATTACGAGGGTTACATAGCGAAACTTTGTACCCGCACGCTGAAAGACGACGCGGGCAATACCTATTCCTATGTGGACGAGGAAATGCGTAACAGGCTGCAAGTGCGCCTTATTACCCGCACCCTTGCTTTTCATGTAGGATAATCTTTTAGCCCATGCGGGGAGCGTGTCCCCTTTCCACGATTCCCGTTATGGGCTATTTGTCGTTCCGCAAAAGCATATCCGCTGTTGATGTGCTTTTGCAGGCCGACAAAGCCTATTGTAACTTGACAAAGAAAGCGACCTTTGGTGCGCAGCATAACAGGCAACGGGTACATTCCGTCTGTATCGAGCCAGTCGGCGGGTACGCCATGACAGCTTTTCCCCTACGGGGAAAAGTCGAGCGACAACTACCGCGCCGTAAAACAGGTTTAGCAGCTTGTGGGCGACGACATACAAGGCGGCACAATGATACTCCCGCGTTGAACACCCTCAAAGTATTGCGCGGCGCACCCATAAGCATGGGCCGGGGTGAAACTCCCGTGAGGTTGCAGCTAACAACCGCCCGTTTCAGCCTTATTTCTCATATCGTACAAGCCGGAGCGCATATTCTGTACTATGCCGCTAACCGGGAGGGAAAGAAGATGATTACCAAGTTACAACTTCAACAAATGAGAAATGTTGATATTACACAGGTTGACCGCAGCACTTTGGTTGATATTCGTAATATCCATATTGACAGTTCTTTGCCAGCAGCAAAGAAAATGCAAAGCTACTTTGAGCAGATCGTAAATCCATACTGTTTTCTTTGTGGTGATACACCCGTAAGAATACGGTTTGTCGCAGAGGATAGAACGCTAAAGCAATCATTGTGTGATTACTTTTTAAGTCTGAAATAACCGCCGACTTTCCCTAACTCTACGGGTAAAGACCTTGTGATTATGGGGCTAAAATGGTATAATAAACCCGTAATTATAGGGGGAAAGGAGGTATAATGCCCCGCATACGCAAAGACAAAATGGCACGCAGTTATGCAGAGCCGTTTTGGAAAATTGGGCTATACATTCGACTATCCAGAGAGGACGACAACGAGGACGAAAGCGAGAGTGTTATCAACCAAGAAAAGATACTCCGCGACTTTGTAGACAGCTATTTTGAGCCGGGAACCTATGTGATTGTAGACGTGTTTGCCGACGACGGATTGACAGGCACAGACACAGCGCGACCAAACTTTAAGCGGCTTGAAGGCTGCATTGTCCGCAAAGAAGTAAACTGCATGATTATCAAATCCCTTGCACGCGGTTTCCGCAACCTTGCCGACCAGCAGAAAGTTTTTGGAGGAGTTCATACCGATTAACGGCGCAAGGTTTATTTGCACAGGCACGCCATTTATTGATACCTACGCTAACCCCCATTCGGCAAGCGGGCTTGAAGTACCTATTAGGGGAATGTTCAATGAGCAGTTTGCCGCGACCACTTCCGAAGAAATCCGCAAAACATTCAAGATGAAACGGGAGCGCGGCGAGTTCATAGGCGCGTTTGCCCCTTATGGCTACAAGAAAGACCCAAACGACAAAAACAGCTTGATTGTAGATGAAGAAGCAGCGGAAGTTGTCAAAAGCATTTACCATTGGTTTGTGAATGAGGGGTACAGCAAAATGGGGATTGCAAAGCGGCTTAACCAAATGGGAGAGCCGAACCCCGAAGCCTATAAGAAGAAAAAAGGCTTTAAGTATAACAACCCTAATTCCGACAAAAACGATGGTTTGTGGTCTGCCAGCACGATTGCAAGGATATTGCAAAATGAAGTTTATACGGGCGTAATGGTGCAAGGCCGTAACCGCGTAATAAGCTACAAAGTACACAAGCAGATCAGCGTCCCGGAAGATGAATGGTTTGTCGTCCCCAACACACACGAAGCGATCATTGACCGAGAAACATTCGAGAAAGCGCAAGCCCTACATAAGCGCGACACAAGGACAGCCCCCGGCAAACAGGAAGTCTATCTCATGTCCGGCTTTGTCCGTTGCGCGGATTGCAAAAAGGCCATGCGGCGAAAAACCGCCCGCAATATTGCCTACTATTCTTGCCGCAGCTACACAGACAAAAAGATTTGCAGCAAACATTCTATCCGGCAAGACAAGTTGGAAAACGCGGTATTGGCAGCGTTGCAAATGCAAATTGCCCTTGTAGATCGGCTTGCAGAAGAAATTGAACGGATTAACAACGCGCCTGTTATCAACCGGGAAAGCAAGAGATTATCCCATTCCTTGAAACAGGCAGAAAAGCAACTAAAACAGCACAATGACGCTTCCGACAGCTTGTACCTCGATTGGAAAAGCGGCGAAATCACAAAAGAGGAATACCGCCGCTTGAAAGGCAAGATTGCAGAACAGATACAACAGCTTGAAGCGAACATCTCCTATCTGAAAGAGGAAATGCAGGTAATGGCTGATGGTATCGGAACCGACGACCCGTATCTAACCGCCTTTCTGAAATACAAAAACATTCAGAGCCTTAACCGCGGGATTATGGTTGAACTCGTAAAAGCGGTTTGGGTGCATGAGAACGGGGAAATAACGGTTGACTTCAATTTTGCCGACGAGTACCAGCGAATTATTGATTACATTGAGAATAACCACAACGTTATCCGAGTGATTGAGAACAAGGCAATCTAACGGCTTGCCTACTCAACACAAAGGAAAATCTAATGTTGTGCATAAATACACGGCTCTACGGGTCCGACCGGCCCGACTGGCCCAACTGGCCCGACTGGGCCAAGAGGCGAGACAGGCGCAGCAGGCGCCACAGGCCCGACCGGCCCGTCCGTGACCCCGGCGACCGCAGTGGCGAACGCCACCAGCGCCGCGGACGTGGTGACACGGTTTAACCAGCTTCTGGAAAACCTGCGGGCGGCCGGGCTGCTGGGCACCTGAGTACAGGCACCAAAAAAACGCCGCGGGCGGCGCTGCTGCGCCGCCCGCGGCGTTCCTATAAGGGGGATTGCTTTGTGAAGATTGTGGTTTATGCCATTTGCAAAAACGAGGCCGGATATGCAGAGCGCTGGATGGCCTCCATGGCGGAGGCAGACGGGGTGTATGTGCTGGACACCGGCTCCACCGACGGGACCGCGGAGCGCCTGCGTGCCCTGGGGGCGGTGGTTGTGGAAGAGAGGGTGGAGCCCTGGCGGTTTGACACGGCCCGCAACCGCTCTTTGGAGCTGGTACCGGAGGACGCGGACATCTGTGTGTGTACCGATCTGGATGAGGTGTTTCACCCGGGCTGGCGGGCGGCGCTGGAGGCGGCCTGGACGGACGGGACCACCCAGGCGGTCTACCGCTATACCTGGAACTTCAACGCCGACGGCTCCGAGGGCACCGTGTTCTGGATTGAGAAGATCCACGCCCGCCGGGGATACCGCTGGACCCACCCGGTTCACGAGGTGTTGGAGCGGCAGGAGGGCTGGGGACCGGGGCGGAAGTGCACGGCGGAGGGGGTGCAGTTGGACCACCACGCCGACCCCGCCAAATCCCGGGGGCAGTACCTGCCCCTGCTGGAGCTGTCGGTGGCGGAGGCCCCGGAGGACGACCGCAACACCCATTACCTGGGCCGGGAGTACCTGTTCTACGGCCGGTGGGACGACTGTATCCGCACACTGGAGCGCCACCTGTCCCTGCCCACCGCCGTCTGGGCGGATGAGCGGTGCGCCTCCATGCGGTTTCTCGCCCGGGCGTGGCGGCAGAAGGGCCGGCCGGAGCAGGCCCGGCGGTGGCTGTGGCGGGCCATCGGGGAGGCCCCTCACCTGCGGGAGCCCTACCTAGAGCTGGCGCGCCTGCTCTATGAGGAGGCGGAGTGGGACGGGGTGGTGTATCTGTGCCGTCAGGCCCTGGCAATTACCGACCGCCCTCAGACCTATATCTGCGAGGCAGAGGCGTGGGGGAGCCTGCCCTGGGATCTCCTCTCTCTGGGGCTGTACCACACCGGGCGGCGGGGCCGAGGCCCTGGAGGCCGCCCGGCAGGCCCTGGCCCTGGCTCCGGAGGATGGGCGCATCCGGGACAACGTGGCATTCCTGGCGGGCTAGCTCTCCCGGGCCGCCGCCGTCCGGCGGCGGGACAGCGCGTCCAGAAGCCAGGGCCATACCAGTGCAAAGAAAAGACCAAACAGACTGCCCAGCACGTTGTTGCACACCCGGATGGCGGCCGCGGGGCCGGGACCGAAGAGGGCGCTGGCGGTGAGCAGGGCGCCCAGACAGTTGAACACGGTGCAGAAGCCGTAGCTGGCGCACAGGCCCAGGCAGAGCCCCGACAGGATGCCCAGGCCGCCGTGGAGGGCGGGCGGGCAGAGCTGATAGAGCAGGCAGAACAGCAGGGAGCCGCCCAGCACGCCGCCCACCCGGCCTGCCGCCCGCCGGACGGGGTGGGACCCGTAGGCGGTGAGAATGGAGCTGCACGAGAAGCCCACCCACATGATGCGGGGCAGGCCCAGCAGCTCCCCAGTGAGCACCGCCAGGCTGATGCCCACGGCCACCCGGAGCTGCCAGCGGCACTTTTCATCGGCGAGGGAAAAGGCGCGGAGTACCGCCCGGAAGGGGCGCTCCGGTGTCCTGCCCCGGTGGTTATGGTAGAGCACCGCGGCGCACAGGGCGAAGCCCAGCAGCATCTCCAGCCCCCGCAGGGCGAGCGAGCGCCCGCTGACCGGATTTCCATACAGGAAAAGATAGCTGAACAGGTAGAGGGAGGCGTTGCCCAGCTCGGGCTGGTCGGCGGTGATGAGCAGCAGCACTCCGATACAGAACAGGTTGAGAAGCAGGTGGAGCAGGGGCCCGCCCAGAGGGGCCAGGGCGGGCCCGAGCGTGAGCAGGGCGAAGGCGGCCGCCATGTTCCGCAGGGTGTCGGCCATGCGGTAGTTGTAATGGACAAAGCGGCAGCTGAGCAGCAGACAGAAAATGACCACCGCCGCGGGGCTGTTGGCCCCACCGAACAGGGCGGTGAGGGCGGAGATAAACACCACCGCAAACCCCACACAGGCGGCGTCCCGGGCCAGCAGGGCCAGGAGAAGCCGCCTGCGCTCGGCCCCGGCGGCCTGGCGGAGCAGGCCCTTGAGCTGGGGCACCCCCAACTGCATCAGTCCATAGAAGGACACGGCTCCCCACCCCCTTTCACGGCCGCGGCGTCCAGGCGGCGGTTGGCCTGGGTGATCTCCTCCATCAGCCGGGTGAACTCCGCCTCCCCCAGCCCCTCCCGCATCCGGTAGAGGGGGGAGAGATACGCCCTGCACCCGTCCTGGAGGGCCTGCCGTCCCGCCTGGGTGAGAGACAGGGTATAGCTGCGCCGGTCGGTGGGGGAGGGGGCGGCCGCCACCAGCGCCCGCGCCCGCAGGCCCCGGATGAGGCGGCTGACGTTCACCTGCTGTAAGCCCATGCTCCGGCTCAGGCCCAGGGGGGTCACCGGCTCCTCCGCCATCCACAGGCGGGCAAGCAGCTCCAGCTCCGACCCGGTCAGGGGCAGGCGCTGGTGGACGGCGGCCCGCCGGGCCAACTGCCGCAGCTGCTGCATATACTCTGACATTTGAACCCAATCCGGTTTCACAAAATCGTCCTCCATATACTTATCTATAATATATATTATTGATAAGTATATTACTCCGCCAGGCGCATCCTGTCAAGAGCGCCCTGCGCATTGACATTCCCGCGGAGAAAATAGTATAATAAAAAATACGTACCGGGGCATGGCCCCGTTGGGAGAGAAGGATACAGGGGGCGGAGCGCATATGAGCGATACCAATGATAAAATTCGGATTGTGCAGGAGACGGTGGCGGGCAAGGAGATCACCTTTGCCCACGTCATCGGCGGGCCGGCCCCCATCATCTATCAGAAGCTGGGCCTGAACCCGGCCATCGACTACGGCGCCGCCGCCATCGGCATCATGAACATGACACCGCCGGAGTCGGCGGTGATCGCCGCCGACATCGCAGTGAAGAGCGGCGACGTATACCTGGGCTTTGCCGACCGCTTTACCGGCACGGTCATCATCACGGGCGAGCTGGCGGACGTCACCTCTGCCCTGACGGAGATTGTAAACTACTTCCGCGATGAGCTGGGGTATGTGGTGTGCAGGATCACCAAGCGGTAAGAGGCGCGGCGATGGGGAAGCGTATGACACGGGAGGAGTTCCTGGAGGCGGTATTCTCCCGGCGGTATGAGGAACTCAAGGGCAGGGAGCTGCGTACGGTCCGGGTCCGGGTGGTGGGCAAGGAGCTCTCTCTGGCCCAGCTCATCGGCGTGACGGACCGGCGGGTCTATGAGAACCTGGGGCTGCACATCGGCACCCATCTGGGGGAGGATCACACCGGCCAGTCCATCGGCCTGCTGCACCTGACCCCGTGGGAGGCCACGGTGGTGGCCGCCGACGTGGCCATGAAGAGCGGAAACGTGGAGCTGGGCTTTCTGGACCGGTTCAGCGGCGCGGTGATCCTTTTGGGCAGCCGGGCGGAGGTCAAGAGCGCCCTGGAGCATGTGGTGGAATTTTTCCGGACGGAGCTGGGCTTCACCGTCTGTGAACTTACGGAGCGGTGACAAAGAGAGATGAAGAAGTTATTTCTGATGGGCCGGAGCGAGGCGGGCAAGACCTCCCTGACCCAGATTTTATCGGGCGAGGAGCTGCACTACCACAAGACCCAGTACACCAACACGGGGACGGACATCATTGACTCGCCGGGGGAGTATTCGGAGACCAAGCGGTGCGGGCTGGGGCTGGCCTGCTTCTCCTTTGAGGCGGACGTGCTGGCCCTGCTGATGGCGGCTGACGAGGCCCTTCAGCGTTTTTGAAGCCAACTGCCAGTGCTTCACCAACCGGCCGCTCATCGGCATCATCACGAAGATTGACTCCCCCTACGCCAACGTGCCCATGGTGCGCAACTGGATGGTCAACTCCGGCTGTGAGCGGATTTTCGAGGTGAGCAACCTTACCAGGGAGGGCATTCAGGAGCTGCTGGACTATTTGCAGGAGGACCCTGTCAGGCTGACGCTGGAGCAGGCCAAGGCGCGGCAGCGCCTCGGCCTGACGGAGTGGGAGGACGCCTCCCGCTTCGGGCTGGCCTGACCGCCCCGGAGCGGAGACTGCCCCGCAGGGCGGTTCGGAGCGCCGCCGCCGCTTTGCGCCGGCGCTTGGCGCGGGGATGAACCGTCAGGGTTCCCTTTCATGCCGGATCAAACGACTTTTAGAAACGGTTTTAAAGATTTAAACAGTCTTCCAGCCTGTCGAAAAGAGGGCTTCGGCAGGCTGAGGGCCGCGCCCATGGCGCGGCCCGTTTGCGCGTTTTGGGGCGGATGCGCATCCCCTTCTGGACAGGCCGCTTATTTCGTGTTAGGATTACGTGAAGAACATTCCGCCCGAATTTTGTCGGGCGATCCGCAACTTTTTGCAGGCTGCCCGCGTCTGTACGTTGGCACGGAAAGGAGGCCCAAATGCGCCTGTTGTTCAAGCAGCGGTTTCTCTCCTGGTTTGACAGCTATGACATCTATGACGAGGAGGGGCGCACCGCCTATACCGTGGAGGGCAAGCTGTCCTGGGGACACCGGCTGGAGATCTACGGCCCGGCCGGAGACCACCTGGGGACGGTAAAGGAAGGATCCTGCGCTCCTTCCCCGGATGCGGATTACATGATCGGAGCGATAGACTGTACCGCGGAGCAGAAGGAACAGATCAGGGAAAATGCGGCTTTGGTATGAGCATCGGTGGCGGTATCACTATGCGGTGATGGAGCTTCCGTTTATCGCCATGGGACGTGCCGTACACCGGAGCCGGCATTTTACCTGTTCTTCCTTCGCGGCAAAGTTTCTTTCGGACGCCAGGATCACATCGTTTGCGAAGGATGAATCGCTTGTGACGCCGAAGGATTTTATGAGTGGGATGGATATACCTGCATTTTCCGCGGAAAATTGAGAACTTGTGGAGGAGGAGCCCGTGCGGGAGCGCGCGATGCTGCTTGCAGGAACGGAGACAGTGTGAAGGATGAAAAAAGATATTTGAGGCAGTGTTTTTATCACGGTCACGGTGCTGGCGCTTTCGGTTCTCTTCCGGGGACAGAACTGGTCCGATCTTCTTTACTGATAAGAAAAGCAATCCCGTCTGTCTGCTGGTGTTTCTGGGATTGCTTTTTTACCTGGAAGGTTATATGATCTGGCGGCTTTTGCGGCTTTCGGGCAATGACGCCACCCTGCGGGTTGCATCCGGTATTCGTTTATCGGATATTTTTATTCGGGCATTACACCGTCCGCGACCGGCGGGCAGCCCGCAACTCTACGAGATGTGCAAGGACGGAAACAATGCCTCCGACAGCACGGTCGTTCTCATGGTGGTGGCGCTGTTTTACAAGCTGGTTCTGGTTGTGATCGGCCTGATGCTCCCGGTGGTCTGGCTGGGACATATGAGGGGATATCTCCTGGCTCGGACTGTACGTGGTCGGAATCGTGTTGAATGTCGTGCTCGTGGCGCTGCTGTGCGGCGTGATGTTTTCGCCGGGGCTGATCCTTAATATCATGTGCGGCGTACTGGCGGCGGGAGAGAGGTGCGGCATCGTAAAAACGGGGAAAAACTGCGGCAGGACGCGCGGCAGGGAGGGCGGTACCGTGGGACCGCGCATTTTAAGAGAGCACAAAGGGGAACTGGTTGTGATTGGAGCGGTGACATTTTTACAGAGAAGCACGGTGTTTCTGATCACGGGGATGGTGTACCTTGGCTTCGGACTTTCGGGGACAGTCTTTCACATTCTGGCAGTGCAGGCGGCGGTGTACATTGCGGTGGACATGCTTCCGGTTCCGGGTGCGCAGGGAATCACGGAGCTTATGTATGCGGCGGTGTTCGGCGGAGTGTTTGGCGCACAGTATGTGAAGCGTCCATGGTGCTGGTGCGCGGCATGGATTTCTATGTGCCGTTTTGCGTCAGCATGCTCATCGTGCTTGCTGGGCACGGCGTTTCATATGTGAAGACAAAGGAAACGTGCATAACCTCAGGAGTGAAACTGTGCGTACTTTTCGGAGAGATGCCGACTGCTTTTGTGAAGGCACGCAGATAATTGCTGTAGTCGTTGAAGCCGCAGGCCTCGCAGGCTTCCGAGACGGAACAGCCCTGATCAAGCAGTGATTTGGACAGGGTGATGCGTTTTGCGGTGATGTATTTGTTGATGGTGGTGCCGGTGGCCTCCTTGAAAATACGGCACAGATGGACGTGCTCATAAAAATGCGCGGACAGACCGGCGAGCGTCAGCGGCTCGCCGATATTGGAGTTGATGTAGGATAAAATGGCATCCACCTGGGCGTGGTAATTGGAAGATGGAGCCTGGGCGGGGCTGCGGCGTCTGTGCAGCGGGCTGCGAAGGCTCTGTTTAAAAGACCATCAGTTCCAGAAGATTGCCTGATCTAAGAGGTCTTCCCATGCCGCCATCGTCATCAGCAGCTCGTGGATAAAGTACATAAAGCGGTTCTGCTCCTTGGGGAGAGATGGATCTGGTGCGGCATTCTGGTGTCACGGAAAGAAAAACAATGACCAAGATCTGTCACGCCGGTGGAGCTTCGATAAGTATTCAGGTCGATGGAGGGATGATCCGCTCGTGTGTCTGCTGGTCGATCTGTGTCAGATAGTGACTTTCAAACTGGTTGATTAAGAAAGATCGCCGGGGCGGATGTCGTACAGGCAGTGGTCGATCAGAAACTGTTTTCCGCCGGAAATCGAGTAATAGACTTCGCAGCAGTTGTGAATGTGCATGTCCATGATCTTCTCATCGCCGTAGAGATGGGCGAACGCGAATGTGTGGGTGCTCATGCAGTGTTCGATGGCTTCTTTGCAGGTTATACAGCTATTCATAGGTTCTCCGTTCTTACGATTCCAGGCGGCAGTGCCGCCGTTTTTAATGCGCCAGTGGCGCTATGTACCTTGTATGGTGTTATATTGTTCTGTAGCGCATGTCTCTTTACACAGCATAGGACAAAAGTTCAATATTTGCAAGATTTATAATACAATATTGCAGGAAATGGAATAACATACATGATATAATGAGCGCAAGTGAGTCAACATGCTTGCATGATTGACGAACGGCGAATGTTGATCAGGTGCTGGTTTTGCACATGATATACTAGGTGTAAGCAATGAGCAGTACCAGAGTAATAAGGAGGGAAAGAAAACTATGGTTAATTTTTCATTGGGGAAAGTAGCTCTTGTTACAGGCGCATCCTACGGCATCGGATTCGCAATCGCATCTGCATATGCGCAGGCGGGTGCAACGATCGTATTCAACGACATCAAGCAGGAGCTTGTCGACAAGGGACTTACCGCTTATGAGGAGCTGGGCATCAAGGCGCACGGATATGTCTGCGATGTCACAGATGAGGAGCAGGTAAACGCACTGGTTGCAAAGATCGAAAAAGGTCGGCGTGATCGACATTCTGGTAAACAATGCCGGCATCATCAAGCGTATTCCGTGGCGCCGCGAGTTCGACAGGGTCTAGGTCATGGGATCTGACGCGTTTATCGTTTCAAGGCGGTGATTCCGTCCATGATCAAAAAGGACACGGCAAGATTATCAACATCTGCTCCATGATGTCCGAGCTTGGCACTGTATCCCGCTTATGCAGCGGCAAAGGGCGGCATTAAAGATGCTGACCAGAAACATTGCATCAAGGTACGGCGAGTACAACATCCAGTGCAACGGTATCGGACCGGGCTATATCGCGACTCCGCAGACCGCACCGCTCCGCGAGATCCAGCCGGACGGAAGCAGACATCCGTTTGACCAGTTCATCATCGCAAAGAGACTCCGCAGCAAGATGGGAAACGCCGAGGATTTACAGGGACCGGCAGTATTCCTGGCTTCGGATGCATCTGATTTTGTCAACGGCCACGTACTGTATGTGGACGGCGGTATCATAGCTTCATCGGAAAACAGCCGCAGTAAGTAATTTCAGGCAGCATAAAAATGACATAGAAATAGTGTATTTTTTCATAAGAAAGTCTATGGAAAATGCACTATTTTATACCATAATAAAAATCAGGAAGCTGTCTGTAAAGGGAATCTGTGCAGTACGGCTGCCAAGAAGAATCAGGAAAGCTGCAGACAGAAGAACAAACGCCCGGAAAGGATGGCGGGATGACAGAAAAATGAGCAGAGAAAAGCGGAATGGAGTCCAGAGTGGCTTACGATCCGCGAATTTATACATATCACACCGGTTAATCTGTTCCACAAGGAGCAGGAGGAAGGGGAAAACAACCGGAGGCAGAGCAACAGCTGACAGCGGAATTCCGGCGGAATCTGCATGTTCTGGTGCGTGCGCGTTGCTTGAGACGGCGCAGGAGAACCTGACGTTAAGACTGACGGCGGACGATCACCTACAAACTGTACGTGGAGTCGGTTTGTGGCGGAGGGACCTGCGCCCGGTTATCGGATCACTACTATTACAACGAGATTCCACTGGGAAGATGGAGGCCGGAGAGCACTGCTTCGGACTGCATTTATATTATCAGGGGTTAATCAACCGTGTATACAACGGTGGCGACCTGCGCTTTGCGTTTTGCCGCAGAGTTGATGGATGCGCAGGGCTGTCGGATACCGCTTCGTTTTGCTATGAGAGGACGGATGCATTACAGCGGCGGAACAATCGGATATGATACGCAGTTTCTGGAAAACTTTGACAGCAGAAAATTCCCGGAAGGATGGAGCAGTGCGGAATTTGAGGGATGCCGGATGGAAGACGCCGGCTGCGGCAGAGTGGGCGGATTACCGGTTGTATTTACAGCCGACGCGGATGCTTTGCGGGGAGCGCATCAAGCCGGAAAAAGTCGAGATCTATGAGGATGGCAGCATCCGGATCGATGTGGGAGAGGAAGTCGCCGGAAGCCTGTGCCTGACGGCGGAGGAACGCAGGGATACCGTGGAAATCTTCTGCGGAGAGGAACTGGATGAGAGCGGCAGCGTCCGCTACGAGATGCGCTGCAACTGCTCCTACCACGAGATCTGGACGCTCTCAGACGGCTGCTGCAGTCTGGAACCGTATGATTACAAGGGATTCCGCTACGCAAAGCTGCTTCCGGGGAAGGGCGTGAACATTTGTGGGATTTTTGTGCAGACACGCCACTATCCGATGGAGGAGGGCGCAGAGTGACGTCCTCCGAAAGCGGCTGGAGCAGATTTTTCCATCTGTAAGAACGCGGTAAAATACGGAACGCAGGAGGGCTATGTGGATTGCCCGACCAGAGAAAAAGGACAATATCTCGGGGATGCCGTTGTGACGGCGCATGCGCAGGTACTGCTGACCGGGGAGACGCAGATGCTTTTGAAATGCATTGATCAGTTTGCGCAGACAAGGGCAGTCTGCCCGGGGCTTCTGGCGGTTGCACCGGGAGGACTGATGCAGGAGATCGCCGATTATTCCCTGATGTATCCGCAGCTGCTGGCACTATACTACCGTTACACCGGCAACGCGGCTGCGCTGCTTCCATACTATAAGACGGCGCTTGGCATGATCCGGCATTTTGCGCAGTACGAGCGCGCGGACGGGCTGCTTGTGCAGGTGGCAGACAAGTGGAATCTGGTCGACTGGCCCGAAAATCTGCGGGATGATTATGATTTTGCGCTGACAAGACCCGTTGTGGGGGCGGGGTGCCACAACGTCATCAATGCCCTGTATCTCGGTGCGAAAAAACGCTCAACGGGCTTGCCCGTGTGCTGGAAGCAGAGAGAGCCGTATGAGCTGGAAGAACCGGTTTCGCGTATCGCAGGGCGTTTTACCGGAAGGAGACGGGGCTTCTTGCGGACAGTGAAACAAGCAGCCACATATCGCTTCACTCCAACGTGTATGCCCTGTATTTCGGGCTTCTGGAGGAGGCAGAGGAAGCACCTGTCATTGAGTTTCTGGAAAAACGGGGATTTTCCTGCGGCGTGATGTTAAGTTATTACCTGTTGCTTGCACTGGCACGTCGGGGCGGTATGAAAGTGTGTACAGGCTGCTGCTAAACGACAGCGATCACGGGTGGTGCAACATGCTGCGGGAGGGAGCGACGACCTGCTTTGAGGCGTGGGGAAAGATCAGAAGTGGAACACGAGCCTGTGTCATCCGTGGGCGAGTGCGCCCGTGCCTGTGATCTTAGAGGAGATCGCTGGAATCCATCTGTCGCCGGAAGGCGGCTGCGATTTTGCACCGCATATTCCAAAGGAAGTGGATTACTTCCATGCGTCCGTGCGGGTGCGTGGAAAAATGTATACTGTCACGAAACAGGATGGGGAAATCCATGCTGCGATAGACGGCATAGAGCAGTCAAAAGAAATGTAAAATAAAAGAAATCCCAGACAAAAGCTATCGGGAAGAAATCAGTAGAAAGAATGGAGGAAGAAAAGATGTTGTATCCAAGAGAGAACAGAGTACGCGGGGTGATAGATCTCGGCGGAGTATGGAATTTTAAACTGGGAGATGAGAAGGAGCCGGGAGATTCCTTAGTGATGGGGGAGGACACAGAGCTGATGGCGGTGCCGGCATCGTACAACGATCAAAAGGACGACCCGAAATACCGGAACCATTACGGCTGGGCGTATTACGAGCGCAAGATCACGGTTCCGTCCTATCTGAAGGGACAGCGTCTCGTGCTCCGCTTTGACGCGGTTACACATGCTGCAAAGGTGTACTTAAATGGCAGATTTCTGACTGCGCATAAAGGCGGCTTTCTTCCGTTTGAGGTGGATGTGACAGATCAGCTTGTGCCGGGAGAGACGGCGGAACTCGTCGTTGCGGCGGACAACCGGGTAAATCACAGCACGCTTCCGGTCGGAAATGAGGGCAGCACGGCATTTTTCGGATCGGACAATCCGGGCGTGCCGAGTGTTGAAGCGGCGAAGATATGGAGAAACCGCAGAATCTGCCGAATTTTGATTTCTTTAATTATGCGGGAATCAACCGTCCGGTCCGCATCTATACGACGCCGGCGGCTTATATTGATGACATTACGCTGGTGCCAGACATTGACGGCGATACCGGGTGGTAAATTATGAGATTAAGACGGCGGGCAGCGTATGTGAGGATGAGGTGCGCATCCGTATTCTGGACGCGGACGGCAATGAGGTGGCAGCGGCGGATGGAGCGGGCGGAACAGTCAGAATCCCGGATGCCAGACTGTGGTGGCCGTGGCCGGGGGAGCCGTACCTCTATACGGCGAGTGTCACTTACGGGGAGGATCTCTACGAGGAGACATTCGGCATCCGCACGGTGGCGGTAGAGGGAACGCAGTTTTTGATCAATGGAAAACCGTTCTATTTTAAGGGCTTCGGAAAACACGAGGATGCGGCTTTCCGTGGAAGAGGACTCGATGTGTGCCTGGATGTCAAGGATATCAATCTGATCCACTGGCTTCATGCTAATTCCTTCCGCACCAGCCATTATCCCTATGCGGAGGAGATGTATCAGCTCTGTGACAGAGAGGGTATCGTCGTGATCGATGAGACGCCTGCGGTCGGAATCGGCGCGGGAGATAAGATCGACCCGTACAAGACCTTTCACATCAGAGAGCACCACGAGCAGGTGCTGCGCGAGATGATTGCAAGGGACAAGAATCATCCTTGCGTAGTCATGTGGTCGATGGGAAATGAACCGGACACCGAGCATTTTCCGGTCGGCGTACGATTACTGGCACTCGCTCTATGAGCTGACGCACAGCCTTGATCCGGCAGACCGTCCTGTGACTTTCGTTGTGCTGCCAGAACAACTACGAGAGATCTCGTGACGAGGACGATGGACGTGGTGTGTGTGAACCGTTACTATGGCTGGTACAATCTGTCCGGCGATCTTGACGCGGCATGCTATGCATTAAATATGGAACTGGATTTCTGGGAAAAACAGAACAAACCGGTGATGATTACAGAATACGGCGCGGATGCGGTTGCGGGTATCCACGAGAGCGTGCCGGAAATGTTCTCCGAGGAGTTCCAGAAGGAATATTACCGCAGACAGAATGCGGAATTTGACAAGCGCAGCTTCTTCATCGGCGAGCAGGTCTGGAACTTTGCGGATTTCGCCACAATCCAGGGCTGCATGCGCGCCGACGGAAATAAAAAAGGTCTCTTTACCAGAGACCGGCGGCCGAAGATGGCGGCACACTATTTTAAGGAGCGCTGGGGACAGATCCCGAATTTTGAGTACAAATAAATGACCTCCTGCCTGTATGTCAGTGGGAAGGTCTTCCATTTCTCCATGGTCAGATTTGACCGTCTTGCGGTAGCTGCTGGGAGAAACTCCTGCTACTTTTTTAAAGGTCTGGGAAAAGTAGCTGGATGAGGAAAAACCACAGGTGCGGCTGATGACAGAAAGAGAGTAATCTGTGGTCGTCAGCAGCTTTTCAGCTTTTACGCGGGCATGCATGAGATAGCTGATGGGAGAGACTCCATACTCATCAGTAAAGGTATGTACCAGATAATATTTGTTTACATGCGAAAATTTTGCCAGCTGCTCCAAGGAGAGATGTCATCCCCACAGTTCTGGTCAATGTAGCGTCGCACGGAATCACAGAGGTGGGATGCTCTTTGTTTGCGGGACTGAGAATCGTAGAAAAATTGGTCTGGCGTCCGAAAAGAACGATAAGGATTTCCATCAAATCCTGACAGACTGTTTCATAGCCGGGAGACCGGGTTTCGATTTCCCTAAGCAGTATTTTTAAATAGAAGTTGACGGTATCCTTGATTTCCCTTGAAATTTACAATACAGAAGTTGGCGTTGTTATTTTCAACGGAAAGTTCCATTCCTTCGATTCCCAAAACAATATATTTTAGCGGGTTGGCATTAAAACCAAGCTCCGTGTGGGACACATTGGGATTGATGACCACCAGATCGTTGGCAGAAACCGGGAAAATATTGTCTTCTACCTGAAACTGTCCCATGCCTTCGATTACATAGAAAAGTTCAGAGCAGTAATGGGTATGGGGCGTACTGATCCAGTCACCACCGTAGGTTGCAGAGGAAACATATAAAAGTCTTGCTTTATCTTTTGTCAAATACTCCTTTTGGAGTGGAGATATCGAAACGTTCATTTCCCATAAAAACCTCCCCAAAAACTTATTTTCATGAATATCATTTTTGCGTTGTTTCTGCGCTGTTTTCTGCGCATCTGAAGTTCCGCAGGAACTTCTAATATGAATCCGTCAGGATTCATTATATCACGAAAAGACAGCGGTGTATTGTGTTAAATTGTTGCTGAATATCAATATCTTGCTGAACAATATAATAAAATATAAGAGCAGTGAATCGTCATTTTGCACATTGAAATTGGTGTGATAAAAAATACTACGTTAAAATGACGGAAAATAATAATGCTGAAAATGAAAAGGCTGTCAAAATACTCATATTTTTAGTAAAAACAGCAAGATATTGATAGAATAGGACAACATAGAAATTGAATAGTAGGATATGGAAAGCTATAATGAAACCATCAACAAATGATGTATTGTTTCAAAGGAGGATTTAATATGAGAAAGAAATTAGTAGGCACACTGCTTATAGCAGCGATGACCGCTTCCACACTTGCAGGCTGCGGAAGCAGTAACAGCACAGCAGGCACTTCTGCATCCGGCGGTGCAGCTGAAACCAGCCCGGCAGAGTCTGCAACAGAAGCTGAAGGCACAGATGCAGCAGATGGCGAAGAAGTTCTTACTGTATGGTGCTGGGATCCAACCTTCAATGTATATGCAATGAAACAGGCTGAGGCAATTTACCAGAAAGATCATCCCAATTTTAAACTGGACATTCAGGAGAAGGTTTACACCGATATTGAGCAGAACATCATTACCGCTGCTGAGGCCGATAATTATGACACACTGCCGGACATTTTCCTGATGCAGGATAATTCTTCCAGAAAAATATTGCAAACTATCCCGAGGTGTTCACAGAATTATCAGATTCCGGTATTAATTTTGACGATTTCTCCGGTGGTAAATTAGAGATTCTACCGCAGAAGGAAAACACTACGGTATTCCTTTGATAATGGAGCATCTATTATGGCAATCCGTTCCGATATGGTAGAGGCTGCCGGTCTTACCGTTGAAGATTTCAAGGACACAACCTGGTCTGAGTTCATGGAGCTGGCGAAAAAAGTTGTCGATGCAAACGGTGTTCCCATGCTGACAAGTTCCGGCGGTTCTGAAATTGTTATCGAGATGCTGCAGTCCAGGCGCATCTCCTATCGTTAATGGTGAAGTTCATCTGGCAGACAACGCAGCTTTGAAAAAGCAATCGAGGTTTACAAGCAGTTAATCGATGAGGGGATTATGGTTGACTACACCGACTGGGATCAGTACATTGCATCCATGAACAAGGGTGAGGCTGCTGGTGTTATCCAGGGCTGCTGGATTATGTCATCCATTCAGTCGGCAGAAGACCAGTCTGGTAAGTGGGCTATTGTAAACATGCCTGCTTTAGACGCATTGATGGTGTGCCACCAATTACGCAAACTGTGGTGGTGCAAGCTGGGCAGTATCTTCTAATTGCAAGAACACTGAACTGGCATTTGATTTCCTAAAGACAACCTTTGGTGGCAGCGTTGAATTATACGATGATTTACCCTAACGCCGGCGCAATTTCCAGCTATCTGCCTGCAGCACAGTCGGATGTTTACAATCAGACTTCTGATTTCTATGGTGGACAGGCAGTATACAAAGACATTGTTGAGTTTGCAGGCAAAGTTCCCGCAATTAACTATGGTGCATATTATAATGATATTAGAAGTGCACTGACCGATGCAATCACTAACGTAGTACAGAATGGTGCTGATATTGATGAAGAAATTCAGAATGCACAGGATGCTGTTGAATTTAACATTAGTGAATAAGTAAGTGAAAAATGACCAGTACCGGGATCGTATTGCGTTCCCGGTATTTTACAGAGCGAGGATGCACAGGTTTTTACAGAAATATATGTCGCCCAAAGCGGCGTAAAAGCGGCGCAGAATATCGCGAAACGATATTCTTTTTAATCAGGAGAATTTATATGAAACAGAAGAAAGCAAAAATGAGTTTGGAAAAAAAACACAACCTGACCGGATGGGCATTTTAATTCCGGCTGCACTTCTTATCTTTATCTTTTGCTTTTATCCTATGATACAGGCAATTATCCTGTCCTTTACCAAAAAAGGATCAGGATTTGCAGGCCTGGCAAATTACCAGAGAATATTAAAGGATAAGACGTTCCAGCAGTGTCTGTTTAACACTGTATTTTACTTTATAATCCAGGTGCCTGTCATGTTATTACTTCTGGCACTGGGGCTGGCACATCTTTTGAACAGTCCGAAGATTAAAGGAAAGAGTATTTTCCGTACTCTTATCTTTCTTCCATGTGCGACATCACTGGTATCCTATTCCATGATTTTCAAATCCTTATTTGCCCAGGACGGTCTGGTAAATAATTTTATTACGACCCTTGGCTTTGACAGAGTGGACTGGTTCCAGAATGCATGGGCAGCCCGTTTTGTCATCATCATTGCACTGATCTGGAGATGGACCGGATACAATATGGTTTTCTATCTTGCGGGCTTACAGAATATTGATGATTCCGTATACGAAGCAAGTTATATTGATGGAGCGACCCCTTTTCAGCAGTTTATGAAGATTACCATTCCCTTATTGAAGCCTACCATCCTGTTGACGGCTATTATGTCAACTTCAGGTACGTTACAGTTGTTTGATGAGTCTGTTAACCTGACTTCCGGCGGTCCTGGTAAGTCCACCATGACACTGGCGCATTATGTTTATAATATCTCCTTTGTGGAAACACCCAAATTTAACTATGCGGCGGCAATTTCCGTATTTATCCTTGTGAGTGTGGCAGTTCTTTCTGCAATCCAGATGAAAGTAGGTGACAAACGTGACTAAAGTAAAGACAACTATCGCTTATATTATTTTAATCATTGCCAGTTTCCTGTCAGCGTTTCCCCTGTACTATATGATTTGTGGAGCAACCAACTCCAGCATTGATATTGTCCGTGGAAAACTGTTCCCAGGTATTTATCTGATAGAAAATTACCAGAGTCTCATTGCAAACCAGAATCTGGGACGAGCCATGTTTAACTCTTTCCGCAATGCAATTGTGATTACTGTGATTGCACTGTTAATCTGTTCCATCGCAGGCTACGGCTTTGAGATTTATCATGACAAGGGCAAAGACCTTCTGATGAACATCCTGCTTCTTGCCATGATGCTTCCCTTTGTTGCTATTATGATTCCTTTGTTTAAAATGTTTTCTTCGTGGAAACTGGTTAATACATGGATTGCACTGGCACTGCCTTCTCTTTCTACACCATTTCTCATTATGATGTTCCGGCAGGCAGCCCGTTCTTTCCCTCATGATATTATCCAGGCAGCCCGTCTGTAAGGACTTAGTGAGATCAGGATTTTTTTTACCATGTTCCTGCCAATTATGAAGTCTACCTACGGTGCAGCCATGACAGTAACTTTCATGAATGCATGGAATAACTATCTCTGGCCAACGATTATTTTGCAGGACAGCAACCAGATTACCATGCCCATGTTGGTTGCAAACTTAAAAAGTGGTTACAGCGTAGACTATGGCATGTTAATGCTGGGGGTATTGATTTGTACCCTTCCTACCGCAATTATCTTTCTGTGCTTACAAAAGAGTTTTGCCAATGGAATTGCAGGAGCAGTGAAATAATGAATCGGAAATATTGTCTGGATAAAAAGAATGGAGGAGGCGCAGGCAGCCCTTCTTCTTGCAAAACAGTTCGGGCTCATTGAAGATGCCGGTATCGAGGCTTTGGAAAAGGCGGGCAAAGAAAAATAAGGAAAATTCTCTTTATGGTGTCCGTTTTTATTCTCCAGCCATGTATCTTCAGTACGAACTCACACGATTTAAGCTGGATTTCGTTCAGCCCTCGGAGCAGATAAAAAGCTGGGTCTGTCCCGGTTTTACGGAGGAAGAAAAGCGGGCATTTTATGAAAATAACCAGGATTTGTTCGGACGTTACCATGGGGATCTGTTTGACTATGAGGATGTCCGGCAGATTATCGAAAAAAGACTGAGGGAGGATGCCTATGACAGGCTCATACAGGACATATTATGTCAATCAGAAAACCGGGCGTGATAGTAACGATGGACTGACCATGGATTCCCCGTTTGCCAGCCTTTTTCAGGTAAACAGATTGAAACTGTACCCTGGCGATAAGGTGCTGCTGGCCCGGGATTCCATTTTTACAGATCAGTTTCTGCAGATAAAAGACAGTGGAACAAGGGAGCATCCCATTGAAATTGGCTCTTATTCACCGGAAGAAGAGGGGAGGGAAAAATCCCCTGATAGCAGCCGGGGGACAGGGCATCTGGTATCAGGATTACGGTACAACATTGGATTCACCTGCGCATGTTTATCAAGGTTATGTATCCTCTGCCGTACTTTTATATGATGTAGAGCATGTGGTCATCCATGATATTGAGATTAGCAATCAGGCAGTGGAAATTCTGGGTGAAGATTACAGTGCTCCTCATAAATGAACCACTGGCGTGGCTGTGGTGGCAAAGGATAAGGGAGTGCGCAGCGGCATTACCCTGCGCAACCTTTCTATCCATGATGTGAATGGCAATGTCTATGACAAACATATGAACAACGGCGGCATTTATATGACAGCTTTAAAGCCTGCCGATGAAAAAGCTACCGGTGTGGCGCGCTTTAAAGATATCACTGTGGAAGGCTGCTTTGTATACAAGACAAGCCGTTGGGGAATCGCTGTTGGATACACCTATGCACATGACAAATTCCAGGGGGCGGAACTGCCCGAGGATACCTTTGAAATACGGACATGAAAATATGGTCATCCGGGACAATTATGTAAAAGCCGCTGGGGGCGATGGCATCACTGCGATGTATGCTTTGCGCCCATTAGTAGAACACAATACAGCAGATTCCGTTGCATGCGAAATCAATGACAGGATTTACTGCCGGCCGGAGAACCGTGCCGGAAAAGTGGCAGCAGGCATCTGGCCATGGAAGTGCAAGGATGCCCTGTTCCGCTGCAATGAAGTGGCAGATACAAGATTAAATCAGGACGGGATGGCTTACGATGCGGATTCTGGTGATGGAACCATTTACGAATACAATTACAGCAGACAAAACGAGGGCGGATGCATTATGTTCTGCCAGTCAGAAGCAATTCACAACAGTTTTTGCCATAATGTGAGCTATGACGATCTGGGGGGCACGGTAAGCCCGTCGGAGAACCCGGATGCTTTGCTCGCCCATAACACTTTTTATGTGAGGGAGGGTGTGCCTTTTGTCCGTAACAAGATGGGCGGTGGAACTTATACCGAGGAGGATAATACGATTATTCCGTTGTAAACCGCTGTTACAACGACTTAACTTTTGCAGGAGGAAAAGAGACCAATGACTTTAAAAGAGGGACGTGTAACCATTCCTACCAACCTGGATGTGGTGCCGGAAACCATAGAATTGATGAAACGCTGGGGTGCTGATGCCATTCGTGACTGCGACGGTACAGAGTTCCCAGAGGAACTGGTCAGAACCGGGGCAAAAATTTATGCCACCTATTATACTACCCGGAAGGACAACGAGTGGGCAAAGGCAAACCCGGATGAAGTACAGCAGTGCTATGTGATGACATCCTTTTACACTGCTGTGGATACTGACTTGGAGATTCCCCTTATGAAGGGTATATCCCAGGAACTGATGATGGTCAATACCAGAGACGACAAAGAACGGTGGTGGGAGGTTGTCGACCGTTCTACCGGTAATGTTGTGTCCGCAGATCATTGGGAATATGAGGAGGAAAAGGGCTGCGTGGTCATTCATGATGCCATTCCTTTCCATGAATACACGGTAAGCTTTCTGGCATATATTATCTGGGATCCGGTACATATGTACAATGCGGTGACAAATGACTGGAAAGATTTCGAACATCAGATTACGTTTGATGTGAGACAGCCTAAGACCCACAAATATTCCCTGGAGCGTCTTCGCAAATACTGCGCGGATCATCCCTACGTGAATGTGATTCGCTACACAACCTTTTTCCATCAGTTTACATTGATGTTTGACGAGTTAAAGCGGGAAAAATATGTGGATTGGTATGGTTATTCCGCGTCAGTAAGTCCTTATATTTTAGAGCAGTTTGAAAAGGAGGTCGGTTACAGGTTCCGGCCTGAGTACATCATTGACCAGGGTTATTACAACAACCAGTACCGTGTGCCTAGCAGGGAGTTCAAAGATTTCCAGGCATTCCAGCGCAGGGAGGTTGCCAAAATTGCCAAAGAGATGGTAGACATTACCCATGAGTATGGCAAAGAGGCAATGATGTTTCTTGGGGATCACTGGATTGGAACCGAGCCGTTTATGGAGGAATTTGCCACCATTGGACTTGATGCGGTGGTAGGCAGTGTAGGAAACGGTAGTACCCTTCGTCTCATCTCCGATATTGAAGGTGTAAAATACACGGAGGGAAGATTTTTACCGTACTTTTTCCCCGATACTTTTTGTGACGGCGGAGACCCGGTGAAGGAGGCAAAGGAGAACTGGATTACCGCAAGACGTGCCATTCTGAGAAAACCTATTGACCGGATCGGCTATGGTGGATATCTGAAGCTGACTCTGGATTTTCCGGAATTTCTGGATTATGTAGAGAATGTGTGCAACGAGTTCCGCGAGCTGTATGAGAACGCAAAGGGAACGATTCCTTATTGCGTGAGGAAAGTAGCTGTGTTGAACAGCTGGGGTAAAATTAGAAGCTGGGGATGCCATATGGTACACCATGCCTTATATCAGAAACAGAATTACAGTTATGCGGGAATTATCGAGGCATTAAGTGGTGCCCCTTTCGATGTGCGATTTATTTCCTTTGATGATATTCTGGCAAATCCGGAAATTCTTAAAGATCTGGATGTGATTATCAATGTGGGAGATGGGGATACTGCTCATACCGGTGGCGGCATCTGGGAGAATCCTGCCATTTCCGCAGCTATCCGTGAGTTTGTATATAACGGCGGAGGTTTTATCGGTGTCGGTGAGCCGTCTGGTCATCAGTTTCAGGGGCATTACCTGCAGCTTGCAGATATGCTCGGCGTGGAAAAGAAACCGGATTTACCTTAAACTACGATAAGTATAACTGGGAGGAGCATCCCGATCACTTCATTCTGGCAGATACCACGAAGCCAGTGGACTTTGGTGAGGGTAAAAGAACATCTTCGCTTACGAGGACACGGAAATTCTGGTACAGAGGGAGAAGGAAGTGCAGATGGCTGTCCATGAGTTTGGAAAGGGGCGCTGTGTTTATATCAGCGGTCTGCCTTACAGCTTTGAGAACAGCCGTATTCTGTACCGCAGTATTCTGTGGAGTACCCACGGAGAGAAGGATCTGCATCAGTGGTTTAGTACAAATTTCAATGTGGAAGTACATGCATATGTGAAAAATGGCAGGTTCTGCGTGGTCAACAATACATATGCCCGCCAGAAAACTGTGGTTTATCGTGGTGATGGCAGCAGTTTTCCTCTGGAGATGGAGGCAAACGAGATTAAATGGTATAACATTTAACACGGGCAAAAGAAAGAAGTGCCTCAAGTCCGGTTGATATAGTCGCGCGGCGACACGCCCTCCACCTTTTTGAATACCCGGCTGAAATAGAACGCGCTCTCGTACCCCAGTTTGTCGGAGATCTCATAGATCTTGAGCGTTCCCTCATCCAGCATTTCCTTGGCACATTCAATCTTTGCGTGGTTTACATAATCTATAAATCCCATATCGTTGTACTTGGAAAACAGGATCGACAGATAATTCGGGCTGATGTTGAAGACGTAGGAGAGCTGATTCAGCGTGATCTTCTCATCGACGTGTTCATTGATATATTTCTTGACCGCGGAGATGGTTCGGTTCTTGTAATCCTTGTTGTGCTCGGAAAACAGGCGGCACAGACCGTCGCACAGCACGGTCATCCAGGAGAGCACCTGCGGCACCGTTTCCGCCTCGTAGAGGCAGTTGTACCCGTTGGCGGATTCACCAAAGATCTGGTTTAACTGTTCTTCCCCGTTGCTCAGGCAGGAGAGGGTTAAGTGCAGCACGTTGCTCGCGGCGGATAAGGCCTGGGAGTAATGTCTCTTATCATTGGAAAACAGGTCAATGATGTCGTGGAAGACTGCGGAGAGTGCTTCCGGATCGTATTCGTTGAACGCTTTCTGCAGCTCATCCTTAAAGATGGCAATGTTGAAGACGTTGTGCTCCTCGCGGGCGGGATTGTCCTCGTCGGCAAAGATAACGGCAGAATCACTCTGGCGGACGTCCGGGAAAATCTGTCTGGCGTCCGAGTAGGAGGCGGACAGATCTCTCGGATTTTCGACGAGAGAGCCGACCGATGCAAGAATCCTTATGCTGTAATAATTGTAGAGCATGTCGCCTGTTTGTGTGAGTGCATCGGTCAGAAGCTGATGATAGCTGCCCGTCTGTTCTTTGGTCAGGGAAAAATAATCGCAAGGTGTGTCGTGTCAAGGAACAGAATCCGGCATGGCACATATTTGACGATCAGATTCCGGATCATCTGGTAGCTGCTGCGGTAGAGTGTGATGTCCGACGATGCGACAGCGGACGCACTCTGCCTGGTATTCTGCATTTCCAGATACGCCACCGTGTAGCCGGCGGCAGTGAAGCGGACGGACAGAAGATCGCACTGTGTCGCAAATTGTTCCTCTGTCTCGAATAGATTTAGAAGCAGCCGGATATAAAAATTATCCTGCAATAAGGAGAGATCGGAACCGGTTTCCGGATGGCTGCCTGTTTTCTCTCTTTTCCAGAATGCCGAGAGCCTTCTGGATGGCAGCGTTTAACACATCTTCCGTCAGCTCGAGCTTTACCAGATAATCCAGCACCTGGTAGGAGATCGCCTGTTTTACCAGAGCAAATTCCTCATAGCTGGTTAAGAGAATAAAAAGAGGCGGATGCTCTTGGGACTGACATTTCTCGATCAGCTGCATGCCGTCCATAATCGGCATTTTGATGTCTGTAATCACAATTTCCGGATGCTTTTCCAGAATGATATTATATGCCTGCCTGCCGTTTGTGGCAGTGCCTGCAATTTCAATTCCCATGCTCTCCCAGTTTAACATGGAGCGGATGCCGATCTGAACCAGCGGTTCGTCATCCACGATAAGAAGCTGTACCATAACTGTAACCCCATTTCTTTGTTGTAAAAATATCTGTCTGCATTTAGCCGATGTCTTCCTGCGGCGCAAACGGAAGCAGGACGGACACAGTGGTAAATTCGGAAAGCCGGCTTTCCACACGCAGGCCGTAATCTTCGCCGAATTCATACTGCAGCCGCTTGTGCACGTTGCTGATGCCGATTTCCCTGAAAAATTCAGTCTTTTCATTCTTGTTCTCGGACAAAAGCTGTCTTGCCTGTTCTTCCGTCATGCCGACGCCGTCGTCGGTAATGTCGATCTGAAGAATCGCGTCATTTTCCGGAAAATGTGAATAGTGATCGTTCCGGTGTTCCCTTTGGCTCAATGCCATGAAAGATAGAATTTTCCACGACCGGCTGTAAGGTAAAGCGCGGAATCAGACAGCTTAATGCCGCCTCGTCATCGATCCCTGTATTCTAAGGAGATGGTTCCTCCATAACGGTATTTCTGAATCGTAAAATAATCATCCAGAAGGAGAGTTCTGCAGAGAGCGGAACCGACTTTTCTTCCCTTTGCGATGTTTTTAAAAGTCTGAGAGTGCCGTCGTCATCTCCGCGATGCCAGGCGCATTCTGGATCGTTGCCATCCATTTGATGGAATTGAGCGTGTTGTAGAGAAATGCGGATTGATCTGGCTCTGCAGCATTTTGTACTCGTACTCACGCTTCTCATTCTCATCGCGGATCCGTTGATCCATCAGTGTTTTCACATCTTCGGCGAGATCGTTGATGCTTCTGCCGATGTCGCCGAGCTCATGCTGCCACTCGATCGAGGAGTCGCGCTCGAAATTTCCCTCGAAATGTGCTTCATTCGGACCTGCAGTTCCTGTACCGGATGATTGATCATATGATTAAAATCGTGTGAAGAATGATACCGGTAATGACGGCGCACGCCACGATGACGAAAATGATGGATGCAAGCTGTCCGTAAAACGTATTGACCGTGATCAGCTGCGTGATATAGCAGTGTTCCGCGGCGAGCGGAACCGAGATGCAGACGAACTTTCCGTTGGCATTTGAAATCTCCTTTACGATCGTATCGGAGAAAGATGCAATGGAGGAGAGATCTCCCGTAATCTCATAGGAAGGGTTGGCGTCCGTCAGGGTGTAATTGCTGTACACATAGCTGTGATCTTCCAACGTCAGGTAAAAGTCGTTGTTCTGGTAGGTTCCGGCGGTCTTAAGCGGTATGGTGACGACGTTCGGCGACATTTCGATGTAGATAAAACCGAGCTCGTCGGAATTATACTGGCTGTAAAGCGGCCGGATGATCGGAAGATACTGTGAACCGCCGTCGGTTGTCAGGATACCTTCGCTATAAGAATAGGAAGGGCTGCTGTAGTAGCTGTCAAAAATAGAGATCCCGGATATCGTCTGCCGAGTGGAAGGGCTGGTTGTTGGTGGAAGCAAGAGCCTGGATAAAATCCGGTTCTTGTAGGAGGCAATAAAAATGCGCTTGATATAGTAGCGGCCATCGTAACTGTTGTAGCTTCCCTTCAGATAAGTAGAGGCGGTAATACGCGCACTCTGGGAACCCTGTGACGACAGATAATTCAGGATAAAAGAGTTCGCCTGACAGTTGCGGACGAAAGAATAAGCATCCTGGATGTTGCTGTCAATGGAGGAGCCGAGCAGTGTCAGAGAGGACTCCGCGGTGCGGATCATATTTTGTTTTACACTTTTATAATAGAAAGAATAGCTGATATAGGACACAGCGATACTTAAGAAAATACAGAGTGTAATCGTAGTCAGTGTAATTCGGGATCGAATCGTCGTAAATTTTTTCTTCATACCTTATATTATAGACACAAAAAGAAAATTCGGAAAGAAAAAAATCCATTTTGGGAGAGCGAAAAGCAAAGTGAAGAAAAAGACAGGTTTTGAGAAAAAGACAGGTTTGGGAAGAAAAAATGCAGACGAAAACAGAAAGAGGAAAAAAATGTGAATTTAAACGTAAAAAAATCTATGTCCATTGTATGGCAAAGCCAATATAATAAAATCATCTTATCGGAGAACGATAGAGATACGAAAAGGAGGATTCAGATGAAAAAAAGAGTATTGAGCATGCTTCTTGTAGCAAGCATGACAGGGGCGTTACTTGCAGGTTGTGGCTCTGGGGAAACAGCTTCAACGGATGCATCAGCAGATGCGGCAGCAGACACAAACACCGCTGCGGCAGGCACTGAGACAGCAGCAGATGCGGCTGCGACAGACGGAGAGGCAGTCACTCTCAAATGGGCAATCTGGGATCAGGAGACCACTCCTTACTGGAACGCACTCAAGGAGGCATATGAGGCTGCAAATCCAAACGTCACCATTGAGATGGTAGACCTTGGATCAACCGATTACATGACTGTCCTTGCAACGGAGTTATCCGGAAGCGGATCGGACTTCGATGTGGTTACGATCAAGGATGTACCGGGTTACGCAACGCTGGTTCAGAAGAACACGCTGGAGTCCCTGGATGATTACATCACAGATGCAGGAATTAACCTCGCAGACTTCAACGGAATCACAGATCAGGTAACAGTAGATGGAAGCTTATATGAACTTCCGTTCAGAAGTGATTACTGGCTGATCTACTACAACAAAGATGTATTTGATGCAGCAGGTATTGCTTATCCGTCCAACGATATGACGATGGAAGATTACGATGCACTGGCAAGACAGCTGACAGATACCACCTACGGTTCCCAGGTATACGGATGCCATTATCACACATGGAGATCCGCAGTCGAACTGTTCGGAATCCTGGATGGAAAACACTCTATCCTGGACGGCAATTACGACTGGATGATTCCGTACTATGACATGATCTTAAGCGAAGAGGATGACGGTGTATGCCAGACCTACACAGACTTAAGCACAGAAGGTCTTCACTACTCCGCAGCATTCTCCAACGGAAATGTTGCTATGATGAACATGGGTTCCTGGTTCATCTCCACATTGATCTCCAATCTTGACAGCGGTGAGTACGACAGCTCCCTCTGCGGCAACTGGGGTATCGCAAGCTATCCGCATCCGGACGGAGCAGAGGCAGGAAGCACGATCGCTACGATCACAGGTCTTGCAGTGACAAGCGCTTCCGCAAACAAGGACGCAGCATTTGATTTCGTAAACTGGGTATCCGGTACAGAGGGCGCAAAGGTAATGGCTTCCACCGGTAACTTCCGGCAATTATGACGGACGATGTCATCAACACAATCGCCGGCATGGCAGGATTCCCGACAGACGAGGGCAGCAAGGAAGCATTAAATATCACAAATGCATACCTTGAGGTACCGTATGCTGAGAACGTATCAGAGATCAACAGTATCCTCGACACCTACCACACTTCCATCATGAACCGTGAAGTGACCGTAGAAGAGGGTGTAGCATCCATGAATGAGCAGGTTGGAAAGATTCTGAACCAGTAATGGAACGGAAGCATAACCACGACTGCTGATAAAAGGGCTGGCTGAAAACAGCCGGCCCTTAAAAATGAAACAGCTTAAAGGAGAAAGGAAATAAGCCGTATCTGGCTTTTGGGCATGGTTATGGATAAGAAGAAAGCAGCAAAATTAGAGCAGATGGAAGCCGAAATGGCAAGACTGTGGGAACAAAGTCAGAACGAAACTGATAACGGAAAAAACAGAAACAGATTCAAAACAGAAACAAACTGCAGTGGAAGGCTGCTGCAATGCGAAGCGGCCGCAAACTGTCAAAGCAGACCAGAGACGATCTGGTTGCCTATTCTTTCATTGCGCCGAACTTCATCGGATTCGCCGTATTTACATTGATCCCGATCATATTTGTCTTTATTCTGGCATTTACAGAATGGGATGGAAACAACCCGATTCAGTTTGTCGGACTTTCCATTTCTTGAAACTGCCGTCGGATACTTTTTTCACGGCATCCTTAAAAAACACGATTATCTACTGTGTCGGCACGGTACCGCTTACCATGGTTGTGTCGCTGGCACTGGCAATTGTCTTAAACCAGAAGGTGAAGGGAAGAGGATTTTTAGAACGGTATCGTTCTTCCCGTATGTAGCATCCCTCGTTGCCATCACAACGGTATGGTCCATGATTTTTCATCCGACCAAGGGACCGGTGAATTATCTTTGATGACAATCTGCGGGATTGAGCAGAAGAATCTGCCGAACTGGTTTAGCGGAAATCTGATTATGCTGACACTTATTTTATTCAGTGTCTGGAAATATATGGGTTACTACATGGTAATCTACCTTGCGGGACTGCAGGAATCTCGTCGGAATTATACGAGGCGGAAGCCTCGACGGGGCGACGACCTGGCAGAAATTTAAATATATCACCTGGCCGCAGCTGCGATCCACCACCTTTTCGTTGTCGTGATGCTGACGATCAACTGCTTTAAGGTGTACGACATCGCCATCATGCTGGCAGGCGGAAGCCAGGCAAGTTAAGCAACTCTGCATCCGTACTTGTTTACTACATTTACGAAAATGCATTTGATTACTGGAAACTCGGTTATGCGAGTGCGGTCGCAATGGTACTGTTTGTACTGGTACTTGCTGTAACGATTATACAGTTTGCATATGAGAAGAAGTTAGAGGACTAGAAAGGGGGAGAACAGAGATGAGAGAGATAATGACAAAGCAGAAAAAAGAAACATCGATGAAACGAAACAATCTGATCAAGAAGTTCTTCCTGTATCTGATTTTACTGATTATCACGGCGGCAATGTTGATCCCGTTTATCTGGATGCTGTCCGCTTCCATTAAGACAGACCGTGAAGTATTCCAGATGACGCCGTTTGTTCTGATTCCGGAGACACCGCGCTGGAGCAATTACGTGGATATCTGGACGAAGATTCCGTTTGGCACGTTCGTGAAGAACACCGTGTTCCTCACAATCGTGGTGACCGCCTTACAGCTTTTGACAAGCAGCTTTGCAGCATACTCTTTTGCAAAACTGGAGTTCAAGCATAAGAATGTACTGTTCATGGCATACATTGCGACCATCGCTATGCCGTGGCAGGTATACATGGTTCCGCAGTTTATCATGATGCGTAAGATGGGATTGAACGATAAGCTGCTCGCAATGATCTGTCTGCAGGCATTTTCCGCATTCGGCGTGTTCATGATGAGACAGTTCTATGACGGTATTCCGAACGAACTGTGTGAGGCGGCGAGAGTCGACGGCATGAGTGAATACAAAATTTATTCGCACATCATGCTTCCGCTGTCAAAACCGGCGCTGTCCACGCTGACAATCTTCACTTCGTGGCAACGTGGAATGACTACCTCGGACCATTGATTTACTTAAAATCCCAGGAGAAGAAGACCATTCAGTTAGGTCTCAAATGTTCATCGGTCAGTATTCCTCCCAGTACGGACTGATTATGGCAGGCTCGGTACTTTCCCTGATTCCGGTACTCATCGTATTTATCTGTCTGCAGAGATACTTTGTAGAGGGAATTGCATCTACCGGTTTAAAGGGCTAAGACCGAGTATGAAAGCTGTCACAAAAAGAGATCGTTTGTGTGACGGCTTTGTTTTACTCTACAGGAATAACGTGTTGGATAAACATAACATGATTTGAAAACGGAAAAGGAGAAGAAGGGTATGCGATACGAAGAAAAACCGCAGATCACAGAGCAGGAGATCAGAGAGGCGATGGATTTCTCCACGGCGCAGGTAAAGCGCAATCTGCCGGAGTTCACGACGAAGTTCCAGAAGGCTTACAGCGAGAACGGGTTTTACGCGCCGACGGACAATGTGGACTGGACGACGGGATTCTGGACGGGCGAGATCTGGCTGTCCTACGAGGATACCGGGAAAGACATCTATAAAAAAGCCGGTGAAATCCAGATTGACAGCTTTTTGAACCGCATTGAAAACAAGATCGAAGTCGATCACCACGATATGGGATTTTTGTATTCGCCGTCCTGCGTGGCGGGCTATAAACTGACCGGGAATGAGACGGGAAGAAAGGCAGCCATACTGGCAGCCGATCAGCTCATCCGCAGATTTCACCCGGTGGGCAATTTTATACAGGCGTGGGGTGCGATGGATGCACCGGAAAACTACCGGCTGATCATCGACTGTCTTTTAAATCTGCCTCTGCTCTACTGGGCGTCGGAGGAGACCGGCGATCCGAAGTATCGGGACATTGCGGAGAAGCATATTCACACGGCGGTCGCCAATGTGATCCGTGAGGATCATTCCACTTGGCACACCTTTTTCTTCGATATGAAGACGGGGGCACCGGATCACGGAGCCACCTGTCAGGGATACCGCGACGGTTCGGCGTGGGCGAGAGGCCAGGCATGGGGCATCTACGGGATGGCGCTCGCCTACAAGTACACTGGAAAGGGAAGAATACATTCAGAAGTTCCGGGATGTCACGGACTTTCCTGGCGCATCTGCCCAAGGATATGGTGCCGTTCTGGGATCTGGAGTTCACGGACGGGGACGATCAGCCGAGAGATTCCTCCTCGGCGTCGATCGCAGCATGCGGAATGCTTGAGATGGCAAAATATCTAAAGCCGGACGAGGCAGAAGCTTACCGTGCAACGGCAAAACGGTTGATGAAGGCGTTGTACGACGGATACGCGGTGAAAGATCCAAAAGAGTCGAACGGGCTGGTGTTACACAGCACCTATTCCAACCACTCTCCGTATAATACCTGCAATCATTACGGGGTGGACGAGTGCAATATCTGGGGAGACTATTTTTACATGGAAGCGCTCATGCGGCTGAAAAAAGACTGGAATCCGTATTGGTAACAAGGGAAAAAGGAAGGTATGGCAGGATGAAAAGAGAAGCATTTTTTGACAGGGATGCATCACACTATTACTGTGAGGATGGAAAAGCGGTCGGGCGTACTGCAGGAGCAATTTCCAGAAGATGTCGCGCAGACGCTTGCGGTGGCGGACGGTGTGTGCCGGAAATATTTTCTGTTCAACTCCAAGTGGGATCTGGAGCAGACCGACGAGCCGGTACAGTTTGACGGAGCGATCGACTGGACGTATATGCCGGCAGACGATCCGGAATTTGTCTGGCAGTTCAACAGACACCGCTTTTCATGACGCCTCGGTCAGGCGTATCAGATGACCGGGGATGAGAAATATGCGAGAGCGTTTATGGAGATTGCGGAGGACTGGATCGATCATGTCCCGCTGAACGAGAAGTATGCGGCGGGACCGTGGAGAAGTCTAGACACCGGCTTTCGCGGGGAATACTGGAGCAAGGCGATCTGGCTGTTTCATGACAGCCCGACGCTCACGGAAGCGTTTTTACAGAAATATTATGACAGCATGATCCTGCAGGCGGAACACATCATGGAATGTCATTCCGCTTACCGCTATATGAGTAACTGGGGCGTCATTGAGAATCACGGGCTGTTTGAGATCGGCGTGTCTCCCGCAGAGCGAGAAGACAAAGCAGTTTATCGCGTTTGCCGTGAAGAATCTTGAGGTGCAGGTGCGGATGCAGATCATGCCGGACGGCGTGCACTGGGAGCAGTCGCCGATGTATCACAACGAGGTGCTGCACTGCCTGTTAGACGTGATCCTTCTGGCAAAGCGGAACGACATTGCACTGCCGGACGTGATCCTGCGCCAGACGGAGAAGATGGCAATGGCGGATGTCGCGTGGTTAAAGCCGGATCACCACATCGTGATGATGGGGGACAGCGACGACGTGGATGTGCGGGACCGCATCAGCGTGGCGGCGTATCTGTTTTTAAATCCGGTGCTGCGGTTTGGTGGATTCGACCGTCTTGATTATGAGAGTATCTGGGATCTCGGCATGAAAGCGGGAAGAATACGCCGGGATGGAGCGCAGAAAACCGGACTTTACATCGCTGTTCCTGGAGCACAGTGGGAACACCTATTTCGGTCGGACTGGTCGGAGCGTGCCAATTTTCTGCATCTGCATTCCGGGACGATGGGAGCGGGGCACGGACATTCCGATAAGCTGCACATTGATCTGGTTGTTAACGGCGAGGATGTGCTGATGGACGGCGGCAGGTATACCTACGTGTCGGGATCAAAGCGTTTTTCGTACAAGGATCCGTCGGGACACAATACGATCACGGTGGATGATCTGCCGTTTACCGTCTGCAAGGATTCCTGGGAGTGCTCGAAGCTTTCCCAGCCGGTCAAAGAGAATTTCCGGTGCATGGAGCTGGCGGAATTTGCACAGGCGGGGCAGCTCGGCTACATGGATCTTCCGGGCGGTGTCTATGTGAACCGGAAGGTGGTTTACATAAAGCCGAATCTGTATGTTCTGGCGGACGAGATGTACACCGGGGATCGTCACACCTACCAGCAGTATTTTCATTTTAACAATCACGGCACGGTGACACAAAATGCGCCGGGAGAAAAGAAGTTCCCATGTGTGGCCTATCGTGGTAAAATGGCAGAAGCGGATTTTTATTTTGTGTCGGCGCAGGTGAAGGCAGAGCTTAAGAGCGGCCACATTGCAAGACATTATAATGTGGAAGAGGAAAATACGGTGTGCAAGGTGACAAAACAGGGGGATGGTTTTACCAGCCTTATCACGGTCATCGATGCACAGCCGGGACGTCCGCTTTCGATTGAGAAGCTTCCGGTGCGCTCGGCATTAAAGCAGACAGACTATCCGGAGACGATGGCGGAGGCATTAAAGATTACCGCAGGGGAAAAGGAATATGTGGTGATCCTCTGCCATCAGGAGGTCAATTCGCCGACCGACCTCGTGGAGGCAGACGGCTGCATGGGTTACGGAAATGTGATCGTCTTTGACAAGGCAGGGGACGTGCTGGTGGGCGACGTTTTGAACTGGTAGGAGAGAAGCAAAAAGGAGGATGCGCGGTGCGAAAAACTGGAACACTGGTGGACTTATCATAAGGGTATCGTTATTTTGCAGTGGTTCTCGCAGCAGCGGTCCTCTATGTCGCTGGCACCATGGGGAAAAAAGAAAAGACACAGATTCTCATGGGAGAAGTGGTCAACAATGTGCAGGACGATGCGGTGACAACCCGGATGGAGGAGGCGATCCTCGCCGGGATCGGGGGCGATCCTAACGGGGAGGAGGTCGTCGTGGACACAGCGCTTACCATGGATGCAGCCGCGCTGGGGCAGACGCCGATCGCCGATGCCAATACGCAGGATTCCCTCGCAACGATCACGACGTACGTGTATGCGCACGAGCTCGACTTCATGATTCTGGAAAAAGATGTGTTTGACTATTACAGTAACCTGAATGCGTTTGCTGATCTTAGGGAACTGCTGGGCGCTGGGCATGTGAAGCGCTGGGGGCGCGCATCTATGAAAAAACGGTGGGCATGCGGTATCATGCTGACAGATACCGCGTTTGTGAAGCAGTATGGGATTACGCTCTCTGATCCGGTGATCGGGATTGTAAGCGGATCAGAGAGGAAGGAACAGGCGGTCGGGATGCTCCGGTGGATCTTTGAGGACAACGCCGGGGTGGTAGCTGCGTTTTCGGCAGAGGAATATAAAGTGATGATTTCGCAGGAAAAGACGGGGAGGAAAGACGATGGGAAAAATGTTTGATATAGACAATCCGGTCTGGCGTTTTATGGGAAAGGTGACGGATATGTTTTTTCTGACATGTCTGTGGCTGCTTTTTTCACTGCCGGTCGTAACAATCGGGGCGTCGACGTGCGCACTCTGCTATTGTTCCATGACGTTAGCGTCCAACAAGGAGGGCTACATCCGGGAAGACTTTGTGCGGGCGTTTAAGGAGAATTTTAAATCTGCGACGATCGCCTGGATCGGAATGCTGGCGCTCGGAATCTTTTCGGAGCGGATTTATATTTTATTATCACCTCGCAGGCGGCGTCGGAACGGTGTTTTTCTGGATTTTTCTGGTACTGTCGGTGATTTTTGTCTTCGTTGCCCTATATGTGTTCCCACTGCTGGCATGGACGGACGCGGATCTAAAGAAGACGCTTGCTGCGTTTGTAATGGCGTTTAAGAACTTCGGCTGGACATTTCTGATGCTGACATCCGCGGCACTGTTTATTACGGCGGCGCTGTTTGCGTTCTGGCAGCTGCTTTCGTGTCGGTCGGCGGTATTGCATATGTACACGCGAAGATCCTGACGTTTGTTTTCACAGTATAAATGGAGAGATGAGGGGAAAGATGGCAGTGATAACGATTAAGATTCAGAATAAGGACGGCATGACCTTAAGTGTTGCCAGAGGAGAGGATGAGGCGGCACTGGTCTACACGAAAGAATACGAGGAGGGGGATGAGATTATCTTTGAGATCTCCCCGAAAAATGCCTTCTACGAACTGATGGCGGACGATGCGCTCGGGGCGGCAACCGTCTATGTGACCGGGGACGTCCACTACAGGATTCCGTTCGGGGGAGAAAGATTTCCTACTCGCCCAAGACATTTTCCGGGAACCGGCATTTTAATCACCGCAAAGCTTGCGGATATGACATCTTCGGCTCCTGCAGAATCTTGCAAAAATGTGATGGACCAGCATGGGGAGACCAACTGTTATCCGCATGCGTCGGCGAATGTGGAGACGCGCGGGGAGGCGGTGTTCGCCGCCAGAAACGCGATCGACGGCGTCACGGTGAATGATGCGCACGGAGAATGGCCGTATGAATCGTGGGAATCAACCGGCGCGAGGATGCGAATATGAGGCTGGAATTCGGCAGAAAGGGGGCGGGCAGCCGCATCCGTCTGGACACAAGGGCGGATTTCCCGCACGATAACTGGTGGAAGCAGGTGACAATCCGGTTCTCGGATGGAAGCGAAGTCGTGGCAGAGCTGGAAAAGCGAAAAGCCGCACGAGATCGTATTCGAGGAGCGGGTTATCACAGAACTGACCTTGGAAAAGCTGAAAAAAGCGGACGACCCGTCGCCGTTCCCTGCGCTGACGCAGATCGAAGTGTACGGAAGAGAAGCGGAGAAGTAGCGGAGCGCCGGACTGTGAAAACTGCCGGAAGGAGCTGCCGCGATAAGCATAGACCTCTTTTGGGGGATAAGTAATATTATTAGAAACACACACTGTGGGATTTCAGATAGAAATACAGCTGGAAATTCGTTGGAGAAAATGTGAGTATTTCTTCCGGCTGAATGTCTGCATCGGATTCCGTGTCTCTTCCACGTTTGGACAATCCGACGGGGGCATGTCCGGCACACCGGAGACAATGGGCGGACTTTTTAGCCGCCCTAACTGTACTCCCTCATAGACAATATAAAACCGCGCGAATCGAAACTCGTCGTCATCTGCTATTAAAGTCAAGGCAGATGACGACTCAACATCGGCTTCGCGCGGTTATGTTATGCGGGAGTACAGGTAAGGCGGCACACAAAAGTCCACAAATGTCTTCCGGGATGCGGACATGACCCGCGGAATCTCAAACTTGGAAAGACACGGATCATCGGAGATGCAGACATCCGGCTGGCTAGAAATGCCACATTTTTTGAACCGAATTTCCATCTGCATTTCTACATGAAATTCTCGAGTGTGTTTCTAATAATATTACTTATCAAAGCAAGATATGCTTAGAGCGACAATCCCTTCCGGCAGTTTTTTGATTCCTAGGAAAAGCTGTCCTACGAAGAAAAATGATCCACTAGAATTACGCTACAATATAGTTGCGCAATTGCGCATACTGAGAGTGTCATACAAAAGATTTAGAAAGAATCAAAAAAAGAGCAAAAACAATAAAATTGTACGATGTGCATAAAACAGAAAGAAATAACTGGAAAAACTGTCAATTGAACGAAAAAGAGGAACACGGGATATAATGAGAAACGAACAAACGGTTGCGCAATTTGCTGAAAAGGTGAGGAAGAATGGCAGATGTAGGCAGCAGGATGTCCGGGGAGAGATTATAGAGAAGGAGAGATCGAAATGAAAGTGGGCGCATGGAAGAGAGCTGCAGCGTCGATGCTGGCGGCGGCTCTGGTTTTCACGGGAATGGATGTGTCCGGGCTTGCAGTGGTGCAGGCAGCGGAGACAAATCTGTTTACGGATGGAGATTTCGGTGATGATGGCAGCAGTTTCTGGTCAGATGACCGGACATGGTATTTCACGGATGCAACGTGGGAGGCGGCGGATTCGATTGATTACAACCAGTGGGCCGCAAATGGAACGGACAGCGGTCTGGGAATCAATTTTAAGGCAGACGGCAGTGTCGGCATGTATGAGACGATCGACACGCTTGCTGCGGGAGATTATATCATAACCGGTTATGTGAAGGAGACAAATTCAGCAGGAGGTACGCTGCACGGGTTTGCCGGTTCCACCGATCAACTGACATCTGAGAGTGTGTCGATCACAGAAGATTTCCAGATGTTTGAGGTAACGTTTTCTGTGGATGAGCCGCAGACGGATTATCCGGTCGGAGTGGTGATTGACAGTCTCGCGGGAGCATGGGTCTGCTTGGATACGATGACGCCAGAGGAATGACGGGGAAGAGTCGAATGCAGATTCGGAACAAACCAGCAGCGAGGAAGCGGAAAATCTGTTTGGCGACGGCACTATGGGAGACGAACTTACGCTGGATGACGCTGGAAAAATGGATTTTGGTACGACGGAAATACCTCGCCGTGGACGTTTGGAGATACGGAGACGGAGGATGCTACATGGAACTGTCTTGGCTCCGGCGCGATTGCGTACAATAAATGGGCGGCGGCAAACGGAAGCAGCGCCGGTCTTGGCATTTATTATACCAATGCGGGAACGGTAAGCATGTATCAGAAGGTGGCGTCGCTTGCTGCGGGAGATTACCGTGTGACCGGATACATACAGAATGGAACTTCCATTCAGGGATATTTTGGATCAAAGAGCAATACCTCTGTAGCGTATACGGCGGGAAGCAGCTTTTCGCAGTTTACGTTTGATTTCTCGGTTGATGAGGCACAGACGGATTATAAAGTTGGATTTCTGATTCAGGCAGAGAGCGATGCCTGGGTATGTCTGGACGATTTTCACTGATAAAAATATCGGCGGAAGATACCGAGGCGGAAAAAGCAGTGCGCTTGAGGAATTGAAAAGTCTGGTTTTGGAGTGCCGTACAATGAATGAAGCGGATTACACGGCGGAAAGCTGGGAGGCACTGCTTACGGTGCTCTCAGAAGCAGATACATTTTGGAAAATGCCGAACGAACGGAGATGTGCTGACGGTTGGTGACATTACCGCCATGACGGAAAAGGTAACAGCGGCGAGGGATGCACTGGTATTGGCAAGTATTGTGGAGACATCTATTTTGTAAATCAGTTGGATCTGCCGGAGGATTTTATTAAAAGGGTGTGGACATTTCAGTTACATTTCCGAGACGGAAAGCGGTGTGGTATATCATGACTTTGAGGGCAATGCACTGGATGATGCAGGATTTTTTACACTGCTGAAAGAATCCGGCGTCAGCTGGGTGCGTATCCGCGTGAAACGACCCATATGATGCAGACGGTCATGGGTACGGCGGTGGAAATAATGATCTCGGAAAAGCACAGGTACTCAGGAAGTTGGCGACAGATGCTGGACTTAGAGTGCTGATCGATTTTCACTATTCGGATTTCTGGGCAGATCCGGCAAAGCAGAAAGTGCCGAAAGCATGGGCAGCCATGAAGCTGGATGAGAAGACGGCAGAAGTATACAGTTATACATTGAATGCGCTTACAGAACTGCATGATGCGGGCGTTGATGTAGGTATGGTTCAGATCGGAAATGAGACAAATAACGGAATCTGCGGCGAGTCCACATGGGAGAACCGAGCTAGGATCTACAATGCAGGGGCTTCGGCTGTGCGTGCCTATGAGGATGCCATGTACGGTGATATTGCAGACGGCAGCGAGGTGATGGTGGCACTGCATTTTACCGAGCCGAACACAGGTGTGCAGTCTGCGATTGCGGCCAATCTCGACACCTACGGCGTGGATTATGATGTGTTTGCCACCTCATATTATCCGTTCTGGCACGGAACACTTTCCAATCTGCAGTCGGTTCTTGGAAGCATTGCGAAGAATTATGGCAAAAAGGTGATGGTGGCGGAGACATCCTATGCATATACGTTTGAGGATGGGGACGGTCATGAGAATAATGTGAGGGCGGATAAGGCATCTTCCCTTGACCTAAATTACAATATTTCCGTACAGGGACAGGCAGACTCCGTCAGCAGTGTGATGGAGACAATCTCAATACCACAAACGGGATCGGCATGTTCTATTGGGAACCGGCATGGATTCCGGTACAGACATATGATGAAAACGCAGCAGATGCGGCGGAAGTTCTGGCATCGAATCAGCAGAAATGGGAGACTTACGGTTCCGGGTGGGCGGCAAGCTATTCCTATGAGTATGATCCGGAGGATGCAGGACGCTACTATGGAGGAAGCTCCTGGGATAATCAGGCATTGTTTGATCACGATGGCTATCCGCTGGAGTCGCTTCGGGTATTTAAGTATGTGGATACCGGTGCATCCACGACGGTGCGCCCGGACGTGACAAAGAGTGTTTCGGTTACTTTTTGTCAGGGGATGACTACGAGCTTCCGCAGACCGTAACGGCTGTGAATAATGACGGAACCACCACTGAAGTAGAGGTGACATGGAATGCAGCGCAGGTGGCTGCACTTGGTGCGATCGGAAGTACAACAGTGACAGGAACGGCAGCAGGACTCGCAGCACTCTGTAACGTAGAGATTCTTCCGGCAGAAAATCTTCTGGTCAACGGAGATTTTGAGGCAGGGCTTGGCAACGGGAATGGCTGGACCGTTTCTGGAGATGACAATGGATTGATTAAAATTGATACCAAGGATGTAAAGCGCGGCAGCAAGGCATTAAAATTTGATGCATGGAGTACATTGGCAGATGGGATTACGGTCAGCCAGACGGTGACCGGATTAAAGGCGGGAGAATATGTGTGCTTTATGAATGTGGAAGGTGCAGGAACCGAGGATTCCTATACGATTTCTTTAATGCATCTGCCGCGGGTGAAACCAGGACTGGCACGGCATCGCTGCTTGGCTGGATGAGCTGGGACAAAGTGGAACTTACCGGTATTCAGGTTCCGGAAAACGGCAGTGCAGAGATTACAATCGGTATTACCACCACGGAACTGGAAACATGGGGAACTATTGATGATGTATTTTTGTACCGCGTGGGAGATTCTGATGGCGGAGATAATGATTCGGATGATTCCCAAGATCAGGACAATGGCGGGGACCAGGATAACAATGGAAACCAGGATAACAATGGAAACCAGGATAACGATGGAAACCAGGACAACAATGGAAACCAGGATGACAATAGCGGAAACCAGGATGACAATGGGAATCAGGACAACAGCGGAGAGCAGACGCAGCAGGGAGGTGTAACAGCGGAGAGTCAGACAGCAGACGGTGCCCCGGGAACGGTTCTTGCAATGAGCAGTGAGGCATTGTATCAGGTACTTGGGATGACGGAGACAGAGCAGGCGCGAATTTGCGCAGGAGAAAGTCTTGTGGTGACACTCTGCACGAAAGATATTCGCCAGAGCATCAGCGAAACCGACCGACAGCTGATACAGAATGTACTGGGAGATTATTCGGTGGGAGAACTTCTTGATATTACGCTGTTCAAGCGGATCGGCTCCGACAATGCATCTGAAGTGACAGCTACGGCGGGAAATATGTGCATTAAGACCGTTATCCCGCAGGAGTTGCAGAATACAGATACATCCAAAACAAGAGAGTATAAAATCATCCGCATTCATGACGGAGCAGCAGAACTGTTGGATGCATCGTTTGCAGACGGAGCGGTCTCTTTCGAGACAGACCGCTTTTCCACGTATGTAATCGTGTACCGGGACGTTGCGGCAGAAAACAATCCGGGAACGGATAGCCAGAATGGTGGTACAGGCAGCCAGGGTGCCGGCGATACCACGGCATCTGTGACTGCACAGATCCTGACTGCAGGTTCCGGCACGCCACAGACCGGGGACACCGGCATCCATGCGGGCGTGTACCTGCTTCTAATGCTTGGAATGACACTTTTGGCAGAGGGATTTTCCAGGAAAAGAATAGGATAGTTGCAGCAGAGCAATAAATAACATATCCGGAAAACAGCGTTCTATATAAGGATTGCTGTTTTCCGGATATGTTTCTGCTGTTTTGCTACAATATTTCTGATGATGATATCCCGAAAGCTACCGGGACGCATTGCGGTTCTCCTTTTTTTATGGTAGAGTAGAATAGAACGAAAACAAAAGACGGCTTAGGATAACAGGAGGATATAGATAGAATGGAGCAGTACAAGCAGGAGTTTATTGAATTTATGGTGGAGAGCGATGTGCTCAAGTTCGGGGAGTTTACCTTAAAAGCGGCAGGAAATCCCTTTTTTATGAATGCGGGGCTTATGTGACCGGATCCCAGCTGATGCGTCTGGGAGAGTATTATGCCAGAGCGATTCATGAGACCTACGGGGATGATTTTGATGTGCTGTTTGGACCGGCATACAAGGGTATTCCGATCAGCGTTGTGACTGCCGTGGCGTTTCACAATCTGTATGGCAAGGAGGTGCGCTACTGCTCTGACCGCAAGGAGGAGAAGGATCACGGGGCAGATAAGGGAAGCTTCCTCGGCAGTAAGTTAAAAGACGGTGATCGTGTGTCATGATTGAGGACGTCACGACTTCCGGCAAATCCATGGAGGAGACGGTTCCGAAGGTGAGAGGAGCGGCAGACGTCACGATCGTGGGCTGATGGTATCCTTAAACCGTATGGAAAAGGCTTGGCGGCGAGAAGAGCGCATTGAGGAGATCCGCGAAAAGTATGGATTTGAGACGAATGCGATCGTTACCATGGAAGAGGTGGTAGAGCATCTGTACAACCGCACATGCCAGGGACGTGTTGTGATTGACGATACCATCAAGGCTGCCATTGACGACTACTATAAGCAGTATGGCTGCAACTAGAAGAAAACATCGTCTTGCAGCAGGAATTTTATTTCTGGTTTATTTTGTGGTGCTGTTCTATTTTCTGTTCTTTCGGAGAAGATGGGGCGCACCTACAACGAGCGGGCATATCATTACAATCTCGTTCCGTTAAAGGAGATCGCGCGTTTTGTAAAATACTGGAGAGTCCTCGGCATGAAAGCCGTACTGCTCAATATTTTGGGAAATGTGGCGGCGTTTCTGCCGTTTGGATTTTTTCTGCCCGTTTTTCAGGCAGGTGTAAAAATTCTGGCGGACGGCATTTTACAGTTTTGAACTGAGTCTTCTGGTAGAACTGCTGCAGCTTGTCTTTCGGGTCGGAAGCTTTGATGTGGACGATCTCCTGTTAAATACGCTGGGCGGTATGGCGGGTTACGGCCTATATCGCCTGTTTGTGCGTTATTATCATCAGAGAAATCAGAGAGGAAAAGAAAGTGGCGAGACGACATAGAAACGGATACAGATTTACAGAGAAGACACACTCAAAGAGGGGTGTGGCAGCACTTTTTTTGTCGATTATTTCCATCGGGATACTGGTGGCGGCGGTGGTCAGTTCTTTTGACAGCCGCGGCAACGGGAGCATGTATCTGGGAAGTGCGGGAGTGACATCGATGCTGATCGGCATCTGTGCGCTCGTTCTGGCGGTGAAGAGCCTTGGGGAGGAGAATTCGTTTGCTGTTCCCGTATCTTCGACGCTCTGCTCGCTTCTGATTACCGGAATCTGGGTGGCGCTGTATGTGATCGGCTTTTTGGCATAGGAGAAGAATATGACGGATTTTGAGAAACAGATGGCTTTTATCATGGAGTTGGATAAGATAAAAAAAATAAGAAGACAGACCTATCTGTCGGATGGAAGCCGCAAGGAAAATGATGCGGAACATTCCTGGCATCTGGCGCTGATGGCGTTTGTGTTTGCAGATTATGCGAACGAGAAGATTGATGTGCTAAAGACGATGAAGATGGTGCTGCTTCACGATGTGATCGAGATCGACGCCGGGATACCTACGCATACGATACCGAGGGCAATAAGACCAAGCGAGAGCGCGAGTTGAAGGCGGCGGACCGTATTTTCGGGCTGCTTCCGGATGCACAGCGCATGGAGTACCGCGGTCTGTGGGATGAGTTTGAGGCGATGGAGACGGCGGAGGCGAAGTTTGCCAATATGCTGGACAAGGTACAGCCGCTTCTTCTGAACAATGCTTCGGACGGCAAATCCTGGGTGGAACACGGCGTCAGGGAGTCTCAGGTGCTTGCGCGCAACAGCAGAACACATGAGGGATCCGAGGAACTGTGGGCGTATGCAAAGTCGCTCATTGAGGAAAATGTAAAAAGGACGTCTCCAACCGTAATCCGGATAGATTTGTGTTCAGGCATGGCTGACGTTTTCATAAGGTAATACAAATCCCGCAATGGCGCGGGATTTATTGTTTGTGAGGAGGAATTGATTTGGGATATCAGGAATGTTACAAGGAGACAAATGAACTGGCGGCGGAGCGCTATGAACTGGTAGCGGAGCGGATTGCAGAGATTGCAGAGGCGGCGCAGGCGCCGGAGCCGTTTGCGGAGTATTTCCGGACAAATGCCGCATATTTACAGAGCCTTCGTGCACTGTATGAAAAAGGAAAAAGCGGCAGTCTTGCGGCGCGGAGCATGGAGGAATGTGAGGCGGACAATGAGGCGCTCTACGGGGAGATCCGGCCGGAAGCCTACGGGCACAGCTATGCGAATCCGGCCTACGCCGCTGCACGTCTGGGAGAGACGTTCGGCGGAGCGCTCTCGCTTCTTGCACATCTTCGGACGGCATGCGGGGAGGTTTTCCGCGGAAATCTGATGCAGCTTACGATCGCGATGGAGCTGTTTGTGGAGGTCTACAACTGCTTTGAAGGCGCAGCAGCAGATGCCCTGCCGCAGGAAAAGAAGTGCAGCAGATTTTGTACTGGTATTTTCATGATGATAACCGGGAGATTTTGACGAGCGGTCGGTGCGGCGTCTTGTGAATCCCGCGGAGGATTTTGAAAAGGAGATCGTGATGCAGGCGGATCTGTCAGATCTGCGTTACCTTTACCGCTACGGCGCTTATATTGGGGAGAATGAGAGACAGATTGCCGCTTATTTAAACACACTGCCGGAGGCGGATATCCAGGCGATGGCGGACACATACACGGAAGGCTACCGGATCGGTTTTGAGACGACGGGCAAGGATCTGTCCAAAAAGACGGCGGCGCAGGTACGGTATCCGATCGGCTTCGAGCGTATGGTGCGTGCAGCAGTGTGCAATTTTGAAAAATGGGACTCGAAGTGACCATGCTGGCTTCGGGAACGTCAGCCAACAAGCAGTATGACTACGATCACAGGGAGGATCGCGCGTACTATCTTGACAAGGCGTACGTGGAGCGCGGACTCGAGACGTGGAAAAACGCATTTGAGGAAGAAAAAGTACATGCGAACGGCATGGCGGGTCCGGCGGTGATTGAGGTGTTCGGAGAAGAACCTTTTTCTCCGGAGACAAAAAAAGAGGCATTCCGTTACAGTGAAAAACAGCAGCAGCTCTGTGTGTATGAGATGAGCCAGCGCGGACAGATCACGAACCAGTACATCAAGGGGAGGAGCGCAGTTTTACGATCATTGCCTACCCGCTTCCGTCGATCGGCGCCCGCTTTGAGGATATTTTCGCGGAGACGGTGAAGATCAATACGCTGGATTACATGCTCTACCGCAACATGCAGCAGAAGATGATCGACGTGCTCGATCAGGCGGACCGCGTGCACATCACCGGAAAAGGAGCCAATAAAACCGACTTATATGTCAACATCTGGAAGCTTCGGAATCCCGAAGGGGAGACCGCATTTGAAAACTGTGTGGCCGATGTGAACATTCCGGTGGGCGAGGTGTTTACATCGCCGGTGCTTGAGGGAACGAACGGAAAGCTGCATGTCGGACAGGTATATCTGAACGGTCTGAATTACAAGAATCTGGAGATCGATTTTAAGGACGGCATGGTGGAAAAATATACCTGCACCAATTTCGAGGATGAGGCGGAGAACAAAAACTATATCCGCGACAATGTGCTGATGCACCATGAGACGCTGCCGATGGGAGAATTTGCAATCGGCACGAACACGACGGCATACCGGATGGCGCGCGACTATGACATTGCGGACAAACTGCCGATTCTGATTGCGGAGAAGACCGGCCCGCATTTTGCGGTGGGGGACACCTGCTACAGCCATGAGGAGGACAACCTCTCTTACAATCCGGATGGAAAAGCGATTGTAGCGCGGGAGAATACGGTATCGGCGCAGCGCCATGAGAATCCGGAAAAGGCATATTTAAACTGCCACACCGATATTACGATTCCGTACGACGAGCTGGATAAGATCACTGTCATCCGGAAGGACGGTGCGACAGAGGATATCATCGCGGACGGACGTTTTGTGCTTGCCGGAACGGAGGCGTTGAACGGGCCGCTGGACCGGTAGGAAGGTGAGCCGGGCGGGATAGATACTTATATTAGCTGTATTTATAAATCACATAAAAAGTGTTAATTGGACTTCTAAATGCGCGGACGCTATACTAAGAGCAGATTGAGAAACTGGCGCATGGGAAGGATTCGGTTCCGCGCGCAGGATTCGTGCCCCGGCGCACCCGGCACGAACCCGGTATGGCAGAATGTGCGCAGAAATGAGGAGCAATATGGCAAAAGTAGGTATTGTGATGGGCAGTGATTCCGATATGCCGGTAATGGCAAAGGCTGCCGACATTTTAGAGAAGCTTGGAATTGACTATGAGATGACGATTATCTCGGCACATCGTGAGCCGGATGTATTTTTCGAGTATGCAAAGAGCGCAGAGGCGAAGGGCTTTAAGGTCATTATCGCAGGCGCGGGCATGGCGGCGCATCTTCCGGGAATGTGCGCGGCGATCTTCCCGATGCCGGTCATCGGTATCCCGATGCACACCACGTCCCTCGGCGGACGCGACTCCCTGTACTCCATCGTACAGATGCCGTCCGGCATTCCGGTTGCCACAGTGGCGATCAACGGCGGTGCAAATGCAGGATTACTTGCAGCAAAGATTCTGGCAACATCAGATGATACAATTTTGCAAAAATTAAAAGAATATTCCAAAGAATTAAAAGAGCAGGTGCAGGCGAAGGATGCCAGACTGCAGGAAGTGGGATATCAGAATTACTAGGAACAGGAACGGATGATTTTGCAAAAAGTCGCCCGTGTTGCGTTGGATAGACAACAGACAAGCATATAGGAGGAAAATAGGATGGATTACAAGAATTCCGGTGTGGATATCGAGGCAGGATACAAGTCTGTAGAACTCATGAAAGACAGTATGTAAAGGGAACCATGCGCTCGGAGGTGCTTGGCGGACTTGGCGGATTTTCCGGTGCGTTCTCCATGGAGAGTTTTAAAAATATGGAGAAGCCTACGTTAGTATCCGGCACAGACGGCTGCGGAACGAAGGTAAAACTGGCATTTTTACTGGACAAGCATGACACGATCGGTATTGACTGTGTTGCCATGTGTGTGAACGATATCGCATGTGCCGGCGGCGAGCCGTTGTTTTTCCTTGACTATATTGCCTGCGGCAAGAACTATCCGGAGAAGATTGCGACGATCGTGTCCGGTGTGGCGGAGGGTTGCAAGCAGGCAGGCTGTGCGTTGATCGGCGGTGAGACGGCAGAACATCCGGGGCTGATGCCGGAGGATGAGTACGATCTGGCCGGTTTTCCGTTGGTATCGTGGATGAGAAGGACATTATTACGGGAGTTGATCTTGCGGCGGGTGACGTTTTGATCGGTATGGCAAGCTCCGGCGTTCATTCCAACGGATTTTCCCTGGTCAGAAAGATCTTTTCCATGGACACCGATACATTAAATACCTATCATGAGGAGCTTGGCAAAACACTTGGCGAGGCGCTTTTAGCTCCGACCAGAATTTACGTGAAGGCACTCCGTGAGGTGAAGGAAGCGGGTGTCCGCGTAAAAGCATGCAGCCATATTACAGGCGGTGGTTTCTATGAGAATATCCCGCGTATGCTTCCGGAAGGAAAGCATGCAATTATCCGGAAGGACAGCTACGAAGTTCCGGCGATTTTTAAGATAATGGCACGCGAGGGCAAAGTCGAGGAGCAGATGATGTACAACACCTACAATATGGGTATCGGCATGATCGTGGCAGTGGATCCGGCGGACGTGGACAAGACGATCGCGGCAATGAAGGCAGCAGGAGACACACCGTATATTGTTGGCGAGATCAAGGATGGTGAAAAAGGAGTAACCTTATGCTAAAAGTAGCGGTACTGGTGTCCGGAGGCGGCACGAATCTGCAGGCAATCTTAGACGCCATCGATGAGGGCAGAATCACGAACGCCCGGGTAGACGTTGTGATCAGCAACAATCCAGGGGCGTATGCGTTGGAGCGTGCGAAAGGGCACGGCATTGAGGCGCTTTGCATTTCACCGAAGGATTATGAGAGCCGTGAGGCATTCAATGAAGCGTTTCTGGCGAAGCTTGACAGCTATCAGGTGGATCTGGTGGTGCTGGCGGGATTTCGTTGTAATTCCCGAGCAGATGATTGCGCGCTACCGCAACCGGATCATCAATATCCACCCGTCATTGATCCCGTCTTTCTGCGGTAAGGGCTTTTACGGGCTGAAGGTGCACGAGGGAGCGCTTGCGCGCGGCGTGAAAGTTACGGGTGCAACGGTTCATTTTGTGGATGAGGGAACGGATACGGGACCGATCATTTTGCAGAAGCCGGTGGCGGTCGAAGAGGGAGATACCCCGGAGATTTTGCAGCGCCGTGTGATGGAGCAGGCAGAGTGGATCATTCTTCCACAGGCGATCGATCTGATTGCAAACGGCAGAGTGTCAGTTGCAAACGGACATGTGACAGTTGAGAAATAAGCGTATGGGTGACAGAGTGCAGGAGGAAGCGGATATGAAGGTATTGGTAGTTGGAAGCGGCGGACGTGAGCATGCGATCGTGACGAGGTGTGGCAAAGAGCCCGCGTGGATAAGATCTACTGTGCGCCGGGAAACGCAGGAATTGCATCGCTTGCAGAGTGTGTTGCGATCGGAGCGATGGAGTTCGACAAACTGGTGGCGTTTGCGAAGGAGCATGCAGTTGATTTTACGATTGTCGGCATGGATGATCCGCTCGTCGGCGGAATTGTGGATGTGTTTGAGGCGGAGGGCTTAAAGGTGTTCGGACCGCGGAAGAATGCGGCGATCCTTGAGGGCTCGAAGGCATTTTCCAAGGATCTGATGAAAAAATATCACATTCCGACGGCTGCCTATGAGAATTTCACATCTGCAGAGGATGCGCTTGCTTATCTGGAGACGGCGAAGATGCCGATCGTATTGAAGGCGGACGGACTGGCGCTCGGAAAGGGTGTTTTGATCTGCAATACGCTCGAGGAGGCAAAGGCGGGTGTCAAGGAGATCATGGAGGACAAGAAGTTCGGCTCCGCGGGAAATACGATGGTTGTGGAGGAGTTCATGACCGGACGCGAGGTATCGGTGCTTTCCTATGTGGACGGCAAGACGATCAAGATCATGTCCCTCAGCGCAGGATCACAAGCGCGCAAAGGACGGCGATCAGGGACTCAACACCGGGGGCATGGGTAATTTTCCCCGAGCCCGTTCTATACAGAGGAAGTAGACGAGTTCTGCCGGAAGCACATTTATCAGGCAACCGTGGATGCGATGGCCGCAGAGGGAAGACCGTTTACCGGCGTTATTTTCTTCGGTCTGATGCTGACGGAGGACGGACCGAAGGTGCTTGAGTACAATGCGCGTTTTGGTGATCCGGAGGCACAGGTGGTGCTCCCACGCATGAAGAATGACATCATTGATGTGATGGAGGCATGCGTCGATGGAAAGCTGGATACGATCGACCTTCAGTTTGAAGACAATGCGGCAGTATGTGTGGTGCTTGCATCCGACGGTTATCCGGTGTCCTATGAGAAGGGATTTCCGATCACAGGACTTGAAAAGTTCGACGGAAAGGACGATTATTTCTGCTTCCATGCGGGAACGAAGTTCGATGAGAACGGCACGATCGTCACGAACGGCGGGCGTGTGCTCGGCATTACGGCGACTGGAAAGGATTTGAAGGAGGCGCGCGCAAAAGCATACGAGGCGACAGAGTGGGTTGATTTTGCGAATAAGTACATGCGCCATGACATCGGACGCGCGATCGACGAGGTAAAGTAGAATAGAAAGAAACAGGAAGCTTCCGTTCGTGGGATGCCGGTATTTTCTACAGAGTGCTGTGGAAAGAGAGGTATCACGCGCACGGAGTTTTGATTCATAGGAAATTACGTCCTATGAATGAAAAAGCCCTCCGGGCAGGATCGCACTGCGTCGGAGTGGAATTATATCGCTAGAGCAACCCGCCGCAGGCGGAGAATCCTGCAAAACAGGATTTTTCTTGCAGAAAATATTGTGTTATGTCAAAAATGAAAAGCTTAATGCGTTATATGAAAAGTTTAGTGTGTTAAGCAGTACACCATGATTGCCTGCTGGACGGTGAGCAGATGTTTTTAAATTCATATCCGACGAAATAGTCGGAGTCGATGACATCGTTTGAGATTTCCTCACCGCGGTAAAAAGGCGGGCAGGGATTTAAGATGGCACCCTCGTTTGCCAGCTTCATGGCAGCAAGATCGACGCAGCCGCGGGAGGCGGAAAGAAGGTCGGCCGGCAGTGAGTCGGTGCAGATGATGTCTTTTCCACGGATGGCGTCGCGGATGCAGTGATGCGAGGGCACGCCATCCATCTCATATCCCGGAATACAGCACTGCTCCAGCGAAAAGCCCATCACTTCGGAGGCTTCCTTCCAAGCCAGCCCGATATTTCCTGTGACACCGCAGAACAGAAAGTGATCCTTGGTAAAATCATTCCGTATTTTGAGAGCGCATACAGATCTGCAACCATTTCACAGGGATGATTTGCGTCGGTCAGCGCATTGATGACAGGTACGGATGCAGATGCAGCGATTTTTTCCAAAGCGGCCATATCCCGGTGGCGGACGACAAGCAGATTGGCCCAGTTGTTGAGGTAGCCGATGACGTCTTGCAAATCTTCCTTTTGTCGAGAGCGGAACTTGGAAACAAAATCGGCTGACCGCCCAAAAGCGCGATGCCCTTCTCAAACGAGACCCTTGTGCGGATGCTGGATTCCGGGAAAAATAAAACGACGCTTTTGCCCTGCAGCAGATTCTGATAGTGCCCCTCCAGGATCTCATCGGTGATATGGAAGATTTCGTAAATGTCAGCTTTGGTATAGTCGGTCAATCGGAGAAAATGTTTCAATGGAACCGCCTTTCTGGCTGCCGGTGCGGTAGTGCGGCAGACCTGTGCTAAATGTCAGAAAAATCAATGTGTTGTGCTCTTATCGTATCATTTTTGCGGGTTAGAAGGAAGCTATAATATTATAAGGAAGCTATATTTTTGTGGGATATGCTTTAGAAACAGTGCTAAAGATGTTTTGCGGGTCTGGAGTGGAGAAAAGGTGCGCTCAGACCCATGAGTTGGAATTATGTTAACTTATTTGAAATGTTTTTGTGCGACACCGGGTCTGTAGATGTGAAAATAAGCAGCTAGACCCGGGAAATGGAAATTATGTCAACCATTTTGGATAGTCAAGCCCGGAAACAGGGTCTGGGGAGAGAAAAATACGCTTCCAGACCCGCCCAAGGAAGAAAACCAGGTCTAGGGAATGTGAAAACAAGCAATTAGACCCGGGGATTGAAATTATGTCAATCATTTTGAACAGTCAAGTCCGGAAAACGGGTCTAGGGAAAGAAAAATACGCGCCCAGACCCGCTTAAGGAAGAAAACGGGTCTGGAGAGAAAAAAATATACTCCAGACCTGTGAGGCTCAGGATTCTATCAGATTTCCATCCCCGCCAGTCTCATCTCCCCTGGCTTTTCGTCACCCGACATAATTCGTGACAGTCTATGTAAGATATGATAAAATGAATGCTGACAGATGCCTCCCGGAAGTTCCACGGAACATTGGATGCACAGAAAGCAGTGCAGAAACAAGGAAAATGGATCCTAGCGGATGCCTCCCGGAAGTTCCACGGAATATCGGATGTGCAGAAGAGCATCGCCGAGATATGGATGCGCAGAAAGTAGCTGTTTATGGACTTTTGCCGGAACTCAAAATCAGCATGACAAAATGAGCGCTGGCAGGTTCGCAGGGTAAGACCCGCAGACATGGAAAGTATGCGTCAAAGAGCGACTGAAGGTGTATGGGAAAGCAACGGTCAGGAGAAGGAATCCGCGATAAATCATTGACGGTATGCCGGCGGAATAAAGAAAAAATCAGGAGATAAGATGAGTAGATTATTAGAAGAATTTAAAGAATATTTAAAAGAAATGAACCAGTATGATCATGTGACAGGATTATTGCAGTGGGATATGCAGACGACAGTGCCGAAGATTGGCAGGCGGCGCATGTGGATGCGCTGACCTATTTTTCCACGAAGAGCTTTGAGATGGGGACATCGGAGAAACTGGGAGAATTTCTGGAGAAACTGGCGCAGCCTGCGGAATATGATGCGTTAGATGACACATGGAGATTCATTGTAAAACGCATGAAGCGCGATTACGACCGCAATAAAAGAATACCGGCGGATTTATATGAGGTGTTTGTGCGGGCAGCGGCGGAATCCGGAAATGCATGGGAAGAAGCAAAAAATGCATCGGACTTTTCCATTTATGCACCGCACCTCCGGAATATGATTGAGATGACGAAGCAGGTAATCGGCTATACAGATCCGGGAAAGGATGTGTATGACGCACTTCTGGAACAGTGTGAGGAGGGCATGGATCAGGCAACGATCGACCGGCTGTTTGAGGAAGTGAAGACGGAACTGATACCGTTAGTAGAGCAGATTACTGCAAAGAAAATGCCGAAAAATCCGACATTTCATGCCTATGCTGATCCGGACGCACAGCGCAGGGTACAGTGGCTGCTGCTTGATTACATCGGATTCCGCAGGGATGCGGGAGCGGTCGGGGAGACGGAGCATCCGTTTACGACGAATTTTTCTTCAAAGGATGTGCGTGTGACGAACCACTACTATGAGACGGAGCCGCTCAGCGCCATGTTTTCTGCGATTCATGAGGGCGGACATGCGATTTTTGAACAGAATGTCAACCCGGAATACGACAATACGGTGGCGGCAGCTGCTGCTATATGGGGTGCATGAGAGCCAGTCGCGCTTTTATGAGAATATTCTCGGAAGAAATATCAATTTCTGGAAGCCGATCTATGAAAAACTGGGAGAATTGCTTCCACAGTTTAAGAATGTGACACTCGAAGCGTTTGAGCGTGAAATCAACCGCGTGGAGAACAGTATGGTGCGCACCGAGGCGGATGAGGTAACGTATTGCTTCCATATTATATTGCGTTATGAGATGGAAAAAGCGATTTTCTACGATCATGTGCCGGTGGAAAAACTTCCGGAGCTCTGGAATCAGAAAATGCAGGAATACTTGCATATCACTCCGGAAAATGACGCCGAAGGCATCTTGCAGGATGTACATTGGTCGGACGGCTCGTTTGGGTATTTTCCGTCCTATCTGCTGGGCAGCATCTATGACGGCATGTACCTCGAGAAGATGGAGGAGGAACTCGGCTCCGTGGATGAGATCCTGGCAGACGGCAGAATCGGTGAGATCACAAAATGGCTCAATGAGAAGATTCACTGGTATGGAAGCACGCGGACACCGAAAGAGGTAATTGCGGCAGTGTGCGGGAAAGAAGTGTCCGCGCAGCCGCTCGTGCGCTACATGAAGAAAAAATACACGAGACTGTATGGACTTTCCGAGGAAGCCTAGACCAAAGAGAGAGAACGGGAGATGATGTCATGAAACGTGGAATCATATTTGACATGGACGGAACCCTGTGGGATTCCGCAGAGAATGTGGCGAAGTCCTGGAATGTGGCAATCCGGCAGTACGGGGTCAGGAGAAAGAACTGACAACGCAGGACATTCAGGGGGTAATGGGAAAAACGATGGACGTAATCGCCGATATCCTCTTTGCGGAATTCCCCGAAGAAAAACGGAGACTGCTCCTAAAGGAATGCTGTCAGGTGGAAAATGATTATCTGCGGGAGCATGGGGGCATACTCTACGATCAGGTGCCGCAGACGCTCGCGGCGTTGAAGCGGGACGGCTATCATCTTTCGATTGTCAGCAACTGCCAGAAGGGGTATATCGAGGCATTCCTTGACCACTACGATTTGTGGGAACTGGTGGAGGACATAGAGTGTTATGGCAATAATCTGCGGCAGAAGGGAGAAAATATCCGGCTGGTCGTAGAGCGGAACCGGCTGGATGAGGCGGTCTATGTCGGAGACATTCAAGGAGATTATGATGCGAGCCGGGCGGCAGGAGTCGGGTTTATCCACGCCGCATATGGATTCGGAGAGATTGCGGAGCCGGTCCCGGAACTGAAAACCTTTGCAGACCTAAAAACCTTTGATATTTCATCGGCGAGCAAAACGCAGAGCGCTTGGACCATGTGAGCCGGCAGCACCGGGCAGCCAGAGAACAGAGCGCCGGAACCATGTGAGCCGGCAGCCGCATGCAGGAGAGAGAAAGCATGACAAAGTTTGAAGAATTACTACAGCAGATCAACAGACAGCATGTCTATATACAGACCCATAATTTCCCGGATCCGGATGCGATTGCAAGTGCATATGGTCTGAAGCGGCTGCTTGCAACCAGGGGTATCGAGGCGAGCATCTGCTATAAGGGCAAGATCGACCGGTACGGTACCGGCCGTCTGTGTGAGATTCTTGACATTGAACTGTTGAATGTGGAGGATCTGACCGAAGTGCTGACGGATGAGGACGAAGTGATACTGGTGGATTCCCAGAAGGGCAATTCCAACATCATCAATATTACGGGAGATGAGATCATCTGCATCGACCATCATCCTTACAATGATAAGTGTCAGTACCGGTTTCAGGACATCCGCCCCGAGGTCGGGGCGTGCGCAACGATGATCGCGCAGTATTTTATGGAAAATGACATTGCGATGGATAAAAAGATCGCAACAGCACTGACATACGGCATCCGCATTGACACGCACAATCTTTCACGCGGCGTGTCAAAGCTCGATATCGAGATGCTCTATCGGATGTACGATGACTGTGATTATGAGGAGATCCACACACTGGAGAACAGCAACCTGTGTTTTGAGGATCTGGTGGCGTATTCCAAGGCGATTTCCAGCATTGAGGTGTACGATAATATCAGCTTTGCCGATACGGGGAGGACTGCCCGGAGGCATTGATCGCGAGTGTCTCTGACTTTATGCTGGCGCTGGTGGAGGTTTCTTTTTCCGTGGTGTACTCAAGGAGAGGGGATGGCATCAAACTGTCCGTCCGGAGTGAAAAATCTTCTCTCGACGCCGGCAAGATCACGGCGGAGGCGCTGCAGGGATCGGAAACGGCGGCGGGCATGCTGCGATGGCAGGTGGCTTTGTACCGTTTACCGGTTCGGACGGCAAGGCGGTCATTTTGATCGACCAGATCAAGGAGCGTTTTTTTTCGACGATTGCAAAGCGGAGATAGCACAGACGCAGAGTCTGCAGAGCCGGAGGGCAGCAATTGGAGCAGAGCCGGAAGAACGCAAGTGAAGCAGAAGCGGAAGACCGCAAGTGGAGCAGAACCGGAGGGCAGGGAAACGGCAGACCTTGACAATGCGGGCTTGCAAGGCTTATACTTACACATAGTTGACAAAGGCAGTGACGAAGACAGTAAGCTGTGGATGAAAGGCAAAGCGAGCCGGGCGGTGAGAGCCGGTGCGAGTAAGCCGCAGACGAAGATCCCTTCCGCCGCAGCCCGAAATGCAGCCGCAGATGTGGCACAGCAGAGCCTGTGTCAGACAGGAAGGCAGCACGGTAGGCGCTGACGCTTTTCCTGCGTTAAAGGGAACGGGTATCCAGATTTCTCCGGACGAGATTTTCAAGCTGCAGAAGCACACCCAGGGTTTCTGTGCGGGAGTAGTCTGTGTACAATGTAATTAGGTGGTATAACGATAAAGGCTCTCGTCCTATTTACAGGACGGGAGCCTTAAATGTTTTATTTTGGAGGAAAAAATGTATAACAAAGTAGACACGAACCTGAATTTTGTGGACAGAGAAAAGCAGGTAAGAGAGTTCTGGAAAGACAACGACATCTTCAAGAAGAGTATGGAGCAGCGCAAGCAGGGCGAGACTTACACGTTCTATGACGGACCGCCGACGGCCAACGGCAAGCCGCATATCGGTCATGTGGAGACGCGTACGATCAAGGATATGATCCCGAGATTTCAGGCAATGAAGGGAAAATATGTGCCGCGTAAAGCCGGATGGGATACACACGGACTGCCGGTAGAGCTCGGCGTGGAGAAGATGCTCGGCTTAAACGGCAAGGAGCAGATCGAGGAGTACGGAATCGAGCCGTTCATTAAAAAATGTAAGGAATCCGTGTGGGAGTACAAGGGCATGTGGGAGGATTTCTCCGACATCGTCGGTTTCTGGGCAGATATGGAGAACCCATATATTACCTATGACAACAATTTCATCGAGTCCGAGTGGTGGGCGTTAAAGCAGATCTGGGACAAGAAGCTTTTGTACAAGGGCTTTAAGATTGTTCCGTACTGCCCGCGCTGTGGAACTCCGCTTTCCTCACAGGAGGTGGCGCAGGGATATAAGACGGTCAAGGAGCGTTCCGCTGTGGTTCGTTTCAAGGTTGTCGGAGAGGATGCCTACTTCCTCGCATGGACCACCACGACGCCGTGGACACTTCCGTCAAACGTGGCACTCTGCGTAAACCCGGAGGATACCTACTGCAAGGTAAAGGCAGCCGACGGTTATACCTATTATATGGCGGAGGCACTGCTCGATAAAGTGCTCGGACGGCTTGGAACACCAGCCGAAAAGGGCAAGGACGGCGAGCCGGATACGCCGGAGGTAAAGGCTTACGAGGTGCTTGAGACCTATAAGGGAAGCGAGCTGGAGCACAAGGAGTATGAGCCGCTGTACGCCTGTGCAAAAGAAGTGGCTGACAGACAGCACAAGAAGGGATTTTTCGTGACCTGCGACACCTACGTTACGATGTCAGACGGTACCGGAATCGTTCACATCGCTCCTGCATTCGGTGAGGATGATGCGAATGTCGGCAGAAAATATGACCTGCCGTTCGTGCAGTTTGTAGACGGAAAGGGTGAACTGACCAAGGAGACGCCGTATGCCGGCATTTTCGTGAAAAGCAGACCCGGAGGTGTTGAAGGATCTGGAGGCACAGGGCAAGCTTTCGACGCGCCGAAGTTCGAGCATGAGTATCCGCACTGCTGGAGATGCGATACCCCGCTCATCTACTATGCGAGAGAGTCCTGGTTCATCAAGATGACCGCTGTGAAGGACGATATGATCCGCAACAACAATACGGTCAACTGGATTCCGGAATCCATCGGAAAAGGACGTTTCGGCGACTGGCTTGAGAATATTCAGGACTGGGGTATTTCCCGTAACCGTTACTGGGGAACTCCGTTAAATATCTGGGAGTGCGAGGGCTGCGGACATCAGGAGTCCATCGGCAGCCGCGCGGAGCTTGCAGAGAAAAGCGGCGATCCGAAGGCTGCGGAGGTCGAACTTCATCGTCCGTATATCGATGAAGTGACCTTTACCTGCCCGGACTGCGGCAAGACCATGAAGCGTGTGCCGGAAGTTATCGACTGCTGGTTTGATTCCGGTGCGATGCCGTTTGCACAGCATCACTATCCGTTCGAGAATCAGGATCTGTTTGCGCAGCAGTTCCCTGCCAAATTCATTTCCGAGGGTGTGGATCAGACCCGTGGATGGTTCTATTCCCTGATGGCGTAGAGTACACTGTTATTTAACAAGGTCCGTTTGAGAATGTTATCGTCATGGGACATGTGCAGGACGAGAACGGACAGAAGATGAGCAAATCCAAAGGAAATGCGGTAGACCCGTTTGAGGCGCTCTCTGCCTACGGTGCAGACGCGATCCGCTGGTATTTCTACACGAGCAGTGCGCCGTGGATTCCAGCGGTTTAACGGCAAGCTCGTGCAGGAGGGACAGCGCAAGTTCATGGGTACTCTCTGGAACACTTATTCATTCTTCGTGCTGTATGCGAACATTGACAATTTTGACGCATCGAAATATACGCTTGACTATGAGAAGCTTTCCGTGATGGACAAATGGCTGCCTCCAAGCTGAATACGGTGATTAAGGAAGTGGACAAACAACCTTTCGAACTACCGCATCCCGGAGGCAGCAAGAGCCCTGCAGGATTTTGTAGATGATATGAGCAACTGGTATGTCAGAAGAAGCCGTGAGCGTTTCTGGGCAAAGGGCATGGAGCAGGATAAGATCAACGCTTACATGACTCTCTACACAGCTCTCGTGACGATCAGTAAGGCAGCAGCTCCGATGATCCCGTTCATGACGGAGGACATCTACCAGAACCTGGTGCGCTCCGTGGATCAGACGGCTCCGGAGAGCATCCATCTGTGCGACTTCCCGGTGGCAAACGAGGTGTACATCGATGCAGAGCTTGAGAAAAATATGGATGAGGTCTTAAAGATCGTTGTGATGGGACGTGCGGCAAGAAATACCGCAAACATCAAGAACCGTCAGCCGATCGCGAAGATGTTCGTAAAAGCTCCGTCTGCACTGCCGGAGTTCTTCGTGGAGATCATCGAGGATGAGCTGAATGTGAAAAAGTGACATTTACAGACGACGTGAGCGCTTACACAAGCTACACGTTCAAGCCGCAGCTGCGCACCGTCGGACCGAAGTACGGCAAGTTCTTAGGACAGATCCAGAAAGCACTCGCAGCGCTTGACGGCAATGCGGCGATGGCAGAATTAAAGGCAAACGGCGTGCTTGCACTTCCGTCCGTTGACGAGTCTGTCAAGCTGGCAGAGGAGGATCTCCTGATCACCATGACGCAGATGGAAGGCTATGACCGAGGGAGATAACACCGTGACGGTGGTGCTCGATACGAACCTGACACCGGAACTTATCGAGGAGGGCTTTGTCCGTGAGATCATCAGCAAGATCCAGACCATGCGTAAGGAAGCTGGATTCGAGGTCATGGATCAGATCACGATCTATCACAAGTCAGATGAAAAAGTATCTGGTATTTTTGATCGGTATGGTGATACAATTAAATCGGACGTTCTCGGCGTGAATGTCGTGGCGGATGCAGCCGGAGCATTTGCGGATGAGCCGGAAGTTTACAGCAAGGAATGGAATATTAACGGCGAACATGTTCTTCTGGGAGTGAAAAAAGGAGGAAACTAGATGAAATCAGGTGTTTTGACAAGAAAGCCTTTATTCAGAGTGTGCGCGATAATCTGAAGAATTTATACCGCAAGACATTGGAGGAGGCGGATCAGCAGGAAATTTTCCAGGCGGTCTCCTTCGCGGTCAAGGATGTCATCAATGACAGATGGCTTGCAACACAGCAGGTATTTGACAAGGAAGATCCAAAGATCGTGTACTACATGTCGATGGAATTTCTGATGGGACGCGCGCTCGGCAATAATCTGATCAATCTGAAGGAATATAAAGAAGTGAGGGAAGCGCTGGATGAGATCGGCCTGAATCTCGATGTGATCGAAGATCAGGAACCGGATCCGGCACTTGGAAACGGTGGTCTGGGAAGACTGGCTGCCTGCTTTATGGATTCCCTCTCCACACTCGGATACGCGGCTTACGGCTGCGGGATCCGTTATCGCTACGGTATGTTCAAGCAGAAGATTCAGGACGGCTTTCAGGTCGAAGTGCCTGATAACTGGCTGAAAAATGGTTATCCGTTTGAACTGCACAGACCGGAGTACACTTACGAGATCAAGTTTGGCGGACATGTACGCACGGAGAGCAGGGAGGATGGAAGCCTGCGTTTTGTGCAGGAGGGTTATCAGTCGGTGCTGGCGATCCTGTATGACATGCCGGTGGTCGGATACGGCAACAATGTGGTCAATACGTTAATGATCTGGGATGCGGCGGCAAAGGATTATTTTGAGCTGGATTCATTTGATAAGGGGAGATTATCAGAAGGCGGTCGAGCAGCAGAATCTTGCAAGAAATCTGGTGGAAGTGCTTTACCCGAACGACAATCATGTTGCGGGCAAGGAGCTCCGCTTAAAGCAGCAGTATTTCTTCGTATCCGCGAGTGTACAGCGTGCGCGCTGGCGCGTTACAAGAAGAATCATGATGACATCCGCAGACTGCCGGAGAAGGTGACGTTCCAGTTGAACGACACACAACCCGACGGTGACGGTGGCAGAGCTGATGCGTATTCTTGTGGATGAGGAAGGTCTCGGCTGGGACGAGGCGTGGGAGATTACCACGAAGACCTGTGCCTACACCAACCATACGATCATGGCGGAAGCACTGGAAAAATGGCCGATTGAGATTTTTCAGCGGCTGCTTCCGAGAATCTACCAGATTGTGGATGAGATCAACCGCCGCTTTTGTACTTGCAGATCCAGGAACGCTACCCGGGGATGACGGCAAGGTTGCCCGCATGGCAATCCTTTACGACGGTCAAGTGAAGATGGCACATCTCGCCATTGCAGCCGGTTATTCCGTTAACGGTGTGGCAAGACTGCACACGGAGATTTTAAAGAACGAGCAGCTCCATGATTTTTACGAGATGTTCCCGGAGAAGTTCAACAACAAGACCAACGGCATCACGCAGAGACGTTTCCTGATGCACGGGAATCCGCTCCTTGCAGACTGGGTGACAAAGCATATCGGCGACGGCTGGATCACAGAACTGATGCAGCTTGCACGTCTGGTTCCGTACGCATCGGATGCAAAAGCCCAGAAGGAGTTCATGGAGATCAAGCGCAAGAATAAAGTGCGTCTGGCAGAGTACATCAAGGAGCACAACGGCATCGAGGTTGATCCGGATTCTATTTTCGATGTGCAGGTAAAGCGTCTGCATGAGTATAAGAGACAGTTCCTGAATATTCTGCACGTGATGTACCTGTACAATGAGTTAAAAGCGAATCCGCAGATGGATTTCTATCCGAGAACCTTTATTTTCGGCGCGAAAGCGGCGGCAGGCTATCGGAACGCCAAGCTTACGATCAAGCTCATCAACAGTGTGGCGGACGTCATCAACAACGATGCGGACATTAAAGGAAAGATCAAGGTTGTATTCATCGAGGATTACCGCGTGTCCAATGCGGAGTGGATCTTCGCGGCGGCCGATGTCAGCGAGCAGATTTCTACGGCCAGCAAGGAGGCATCTGGTACCGGCAACATGAAGTTCATGTTAAACGGTGCGCTGACACTCGGTACCATGGACGGCGCAAACGTGGAGATGGCAGAGGAAGTCGGAATGGAGAATATTTTCATTTTCGGCATGAGCTCCGAGGAAGTCATTGCGCATGAGCGCAACCGCGATTATGATCCGATGCAGATCTACAACAGCGACGAGGGTATCCGCAAGGTGGTAAATCAGCTTGTGGACGGCACATTTTCGCCTAACGATCCGGGGCTGTTCCGCGATCTCTACAATTCACTGCTCAACACACAGTGCACGCAGTATGCAGACACGTATTTTATCCTCAAGGATTTCCGTTCCTATGTGGATGCGCAGAAGCGGATCGTGGAGTACTATCAGGATAAGCAGGCATGGGCGAAGAGTGCTATTTTAAATACGGCACACGCAGGTAAATTCTCTTCTGACAGAACGATTCAGCAGTATGTGGATGAGATCTGGCATCTGGATCACATCACCGTGCCGGATGCACTGGTTGCGAAAATGTGAAGAGACACCGCACCGGAAATGCTCCGGAGGCGGATGAGGAACGTTCTCCTTCGACAGAAGAGAAAAAGATCGTGATTCCGGAAAAGAGCCGGCTCTGATGAAAGGAGCCGGCGGCGGAACCATAGATAAGATTTAGAATAAAACGGCGGCAGTCCGGCGGAAGTATCCGCGGACTGCCGCCATCATTTTTCTGCCGCGCAAAGTGTGCGGCAGGCGCACGCTTCATTCCTTCGCAGGAAAATGATACTTAGCGGTTCATCTCAGGCTGGAATCCGGAAGTATCCTTGTGCTGTGCGATGATGCCGTCGATTTCCTCGAGATCGGTAAAGACCATATCGCCGATGACACTGCTTGATGGCTGCCATGGCGTTGCCGTACTCCAACATTTTCTGACAGTCGTGATGTCTCAGGGAACCGTAGAGAGCGCCGGAGACGTAGGCGTCACCGCTTCCGATCCGGTCGACCACATCGATGCTGTTGTAAGGAGATTCACTGTAGTAGCGGTCTTCCTTCGCAGAGTAGATGATGGAGGTAAAGTCGTGCTTCTTCGAGTGATGACAGTGCGCTCAGTCGAGGCAACCACGGAGATCGGATATTCTTCACAGAAGGACTTCTGAATCTCCTCAATCGTGCCGGTCTTGCCGAAGGTCAGACGGGCAGTGTCGGCGGAGCAGAAAAAGATATCGACATACGGAAGGATGGATTAGATGCATTTTCTTGCCTCCTCGCCGCTCCAGAGGTTCGCGCGGTAGTTGACATCGAAGGAGATCAGGGTGCCGTTCTCCTTGAACTTGCGGATACATTCGATCGCAAACTTCTGTGCGTTGCCGCCGAGTCCTAAGGTGATACCGCTGGTATGGAACAGTCTGGTGTTGTGAACATGGTAGCCGGAACATCCTTGATGTCAATATTGTTGATGGATGAATGTTTTCTGTCATAGACCACACGCGGCTTTCTCGGGTAGGAGCCGTAACTCGTAGTAGTAGATGCCGACGCGGCTGTCGTCCGAGTGATCCTCGATCAGATAATTCTCGCTGACGCGGGAAGCGTTGAGCTGGTTCTTGATGAAAGCTGCCAGCAGGTTGTTCGGAATCTTTGAAATGATTGCCGTCTTAAGACCGAGCTGTCCGATCTCGGAAGCAATATTGAGCTCAGCTCCGCCAAGGTGCTTCATCAGCGTATCGCCCTGTGCAAGTCGTCCGTTGATCGGCGTGGAAAGCCGGAGTAAAATCTCTCCCAAAGTGATGACATCGTATTTACGGTCCATAAATAATCTCCTGATGATGTAAGAATAAATAAGAAGTAAAAATTCCGACACGTCGCGGCATCTCAAAAAGAATCTTTTATGAGAAAATGCTGTACACTGTGTCTATGGATACGATATGTATGTTCCATATTGCGAAACATAGTTCTGCAATGTGAACCAATCTGTTTTTATTATATATCATCCTGCTAAAATAGAAAAGTGAAAATCGGAAATAATTTGGAATTTTTTTGGACTTAAATAAAAACATATTTGACATTCTGGCATTAGATGTTATAATTTTATTATAGAAAATGAAACACGGTTTCACATAGTGAAACATACATTTAGGAGGATTCAATAATGGCAAAGAAAGTCGTTACATTTGGTGAGATTATGCTTCGTCTTGCACCGGAAGGATACTATCGTTTTGTACAGGCTGGTACCTACGGCGCTACTTACGGCGGCGGTGAAGCAAACGTTGCAGTATCTCTTGCAAACTATGGAATGGATGCAAGCTTTGTTACAAAGCTTCCGGCTCATGAGATCGGACAGGCTGGTGTGAATGCGTTAAGACAGTACGGCGTAGACACTTCCGATATCGTTCGCGGTGGTGACCGTGTAGGTATCTACTCCTTGAGAAGGTGCGCCAGAGACCGTCCAAGGTTATCTATGACCGCGCAGGTTCTTCTATTGCAACGGCAACGACTGCTGATTTTGACTGGGATAAGATTTTTGACGGTGCTGACTGGTTCCACTTCACAGGTATCACTCCTGCACTTGGCGACAACGTTGCAGCAATCTGTTTAGAGGTGCAAGGCTGCAAAGGCTAAGGGCATCACCGTAAGCTGCGACTTAAACTACCGCAACAAGCTGTGGTCCAAGGAGAAAGCCGGACAGGTAATGGGCGAGCTTTGCAAGTATGTTGACGTATGTATCTCCAACGAGGAGGATGCAAACGACGTATTCGGCATCAAGTCTGAGGGTACAGAGGTTACCGCAGGCGAGCTGAATAAGGAAGGCTACAAAGAGGTTGCACAGAAGTTAACAGACCGTTTCGGATTCAAGAAGGTTGCAATCACATTAAGAACTTCCATCTCCGCAAACGATAACCGTTGGGCAGCAATGCTTTACGAGGATGGACAGAGCTACTTCTCCAAGGAGTACTTAATGCATATCGTTGACCGTGTCGGCGGTGGCGATTCCTTCGGCGGCGGACTGATCTACGCTTGCTTAAACGACTACGATCCGCAGTCTACGATCGAGTTCGCAGTAGCAGCAAGCTGCTTAAAGCATTCTGTTGAGGGTGACTTCAACATGGTAAGCGTTGACGAGGTCAAGAAACTGGCTGGCGGCGATGCTTCCGGACGTGTACAGAGATAATATTGACGTATTATCGCTTTTGTAATTGATAATTCCTTTCCTAATTTAATATACCAAAAGGCTGTGGTTTCCCTGCCGCAGTCTTCGCACAGCAAATTTTACCCATTTGAGCTGTGCACACGGAGAGCGTCCCGCGTTGCGGGGCGCTTTTTTAACTTATAGAATTAGGGTGTCAAAAGCCCATTTTAATATTTGATTTTGCTTGTACCTTGAAAATTTAACACGAATTTGTGAAAGATATGATTTTTGCGCCTATGATTCATTGATATTTCGAAACTATGGTACATTGATATTATGCTGTTTTCTTATTTGAAGCATGCGAATCTAAGCTATTGGTATAATCTAATATCTTTCCTATTCACATGATACCTTTGGCGGAGAAGAGAGGGAATTGCTTCTACTCCATTTCTAAATTTTGCATATTCAGAAAATTCTTCCGTTTGCATGTACTGTAATTGTTTTGCACGACCAACGGATTTCCAAGATACTTCCTTTCGCACCCATATTTTTAGAAAAATACGTTCTTCAGGTACACGATTATTCTTACATTTGATGAGATATTTGCCATCATCGGTAAAAGACAAAATCAGCATATATTTCATCTGGTTTCGTCCTGTGAAATTGGTTGTTACAAGCTTTAGATTATGTTCAGATGCTAAACGTGAGTTTTGTTCTTCGTTGTATGTTCCATACTTAAATTCATTTTCTGCATAAACCTCAAAGGTTTCCGCGACGTTTATCTCTGAGGTTTACTCCAGATAATCGTTCAGACAGGTGACGAACAGTGCATCCCCAAACAATTAGCAAAGCCGCCCGATTCCCGGACGGCAAATTGGCATAGGATGCATTTTATACTCCCCAAAGCAGTATGTCGAGTGCGGCAGAAAAGAGTATCATTATAATCGGCGACGGTGCAGTTTTTGATTCTTTATATCCGAAATGTGTCAGCCACAGAATGGCAAAGACCAAAATGGATTTAGGATCCGGAGCAAGCGCCGAATAAATATCCGTAAAACCAAGCAATGTTGATATGGCCATACCGATTGCCGTAGCGAGAATCATTGCGATAACGCAGGGGCGGACGCCGGAGAGAAAAGCGTTGACACCGGCATATTTCATCAGGTTTTTGAGTACCGCCGCAATTAAAAGTATAATAATGAAAGACGGAAGAACAACGCCGAGCGTAGCAAGAAACGAGCCGAGAATGCCACCTTGCGTGGAACCTATAAATGTCGCCATATTAACGGCAAGCGGACCGGGCGTCGATTCCGAAACGGCAATGAAATTTAAGAATTCGCTTTCCGTTAGCCAGCCGTTTGAAATGACTGTTTCTCTTACAAGGGAAACCATTCCGTATCCGCCGCCGAAGGAAAGGGCACCGATCATTAAAAAATTCAGGAATAATTTCAGGTAGATCATTGTTAATTGCCGTTTCCTTTCCGCAGTTTTTTCAGGAAGAAAATCGCAAGTCCTGCTGTACCGCAAATCAGAATATAGTAAACGGAAGAAAAAGAAACGGCGAAAACAGTGCACGCCAACATTGCAGCAATGACCGACAGCAAAATGACCGTGTTGAAGGCATTTCTTTCAATGGTTTTCAGCATTTTCAGCCCGGCAGAGGAAATCAGATAGATCACACATACCTGTATTCCGCGGAAAGCACGGGAAACCCATGTAAGGCTTAAGAATTGATCAAAAAACAGTGAGATGCAAAAAATTACGGTAAACGAAGGAATACAAACCGCCACGGTAGCCGCCGCAGCACCGAACAAGCCTGCAATTTTGTAGCCGATATATGTGGCGCTGTTGATTGCAACCGGTCCGGGTGTAGACTCGGCAATGGCTACCATATTCAGAAAGTCGTCCTTTTTGATCCACTTCTTGCGTTCTACAAATTCGTTTTCAAGCAACGCAATCATAGCATATCCGCCGCCGAAGGTAAAAGCGCCGATTTTAAGAAAGGTAAAAAATAAAGTCCATTCTTTTCTCATTGCCGCATCGCCTTTTTACAGATAATAAAAATTGTAACGATACCGAAAATAATCAGGTAGCCGGACAGCACCTGTGATATTAACGGTGAGTGAAGCGCCCAAAAGGGGAAATCGGTTTTTCTTTACGGTAAATCAATGCAACTACGACACCGCCAAGTACTCCGCCGTAAATGGCAAGGCCGCCTGGATTGACTACTAAAACAGAAAGCAGGTCGTTTTTGTTATTATCCCATTCGAAATCAAACGGTATATTGCCACAGCAAAGCCAAGCACCATACCGTAGGTGATGATGATTCCGTACCAAGCGGATATTGCGCTCTTGAATTCCGAAAGGATTTTCTATTGCATATCGGTTCAATTTCTTGTTTTCTCGCTTTTCTCAGTCTACCCGCAGCATCCGATAACCAACGCCGATATGCGTCTGAATGTATTGCGGACTGTCCTTGTGCAGCTCCAGTTTTTTACGCAGTGTCGCCATAAACACCCGCAGGGAGGCGATATCATTATCCCAGCTGCTTCCCCAGATCTGCTGTGTGATATAGGTGTGCGTCAGAACCTTTCCGACATTATGGGAGAGCAGACATAAAAGCTTGTATTCAATCGGGGTAAGATGCAATTCTTCCCCTTTTAAGTAAGCGCAACCAGCGGCATAATCAATTTTAAGCTCGCCGTTTTCAAAATTGGGGTGTCGGCATCGCCACTGCTCTTGCAGGAGCAACAGCCTTCTTTGTGTGACACGAAGCCGTGCCAAAAGCTCTTCTACGGAAAATGGATTTGTCAAATAGTCATCCGCCCGGCGTCAAGTGCCATAATTTTATCACGATCCCGCTACGCGCACTGATCACAATAATGGGCATATTCGACCATGAGCGGATGCTTTCGATCACCTGTGTGCCGTCAATATCCGGTAGACCCAGATCCAGCAGAACGATATCAGGGTTATGGGAGGTCGCCTCCATAATCGCACCATGTCCGTTCTCCGCAGTCAGATAACGGTAATCGTGCGACTTTAATGTTGTTACGATCAGATTGCGGACTGGGCGGTCGTCTTCCACAACAAGTATAAGCGGTTTATTCATTCAGAGTCACCTCGCTAAGCGGTAAAGTAAAGGTAAATACACAGCCGCACGGCACATTATCCCTAAGCGTCAGCGTTCCGCCGTTCAGTTCTACGATCGATTTGCATAAGGTAAGACCGATCCCAAAGCTTCTGCGGCTGTCGGCAACTGTACTTTTTCCAGTGTAAAACATTTCAAAAATATGCGATTTCATATCGTCGGGGATTCCGCTACCGTTATCTGCAACACGGATCACGGCGTATTTTCCTTGCTTTTCTGCACTTACGCAGATCTCCGAGCCTTGTTCGGTATATTTCAAAGCGTTGTCGATAAGATTGACGATGACCTGTACGATAAGCTGTGCGTCCATGCGTGCAAGAATCAAATCGTCACACTTCACCGTTACCGTGTGCCCGACAGACTTCTGCTTCAAATGTGAAACGGCTTCACTGATCACTTCGTCTACAAGCTGGTTGGTAAGCTCCAGCTTCAGGCGTCCGTCATTCAGCCGTGTAACATACAACAGATTTTCCACTACGTCAATCAGCCACTCGGAATCGTCATATATATCTTTATATATCTGTTGCTTTGTCGTTTCGTCCAAGCAGTTTCCGTTATGCAAAAGTGTGTCCGCATTGCCTGAAATCGAGCAAAGAGGCGTGCGTAGATCATGTGAGATCGACCTCAAAGGTCGGCGCGCAGCTGCTCGCTTTTGCAAGATCTGCTGCCCGTTCTTTTTCAGCAGCGTTGTGTGTATTATCCATTGCCAGAGCACATTCGTTCACAACTGACAGCACGATGCTGTTTTCGAATGAATCGGGCTTTTCAGGTCTCATCGGTATTCCGATCACTCCATAGACTCTGCTCCCTGCACGGATCGCAAGATAAAGACATTCGGATTGTCCGAACTGTGCTGTTGTTGCTCCTGTACGGCGACCGTTTTGGAATGCCCATTCTGCGGCTTTCTGTTCTGCAGCGTTCAGCAGATTTTCAGAGTATGTGTACTTTTTTTCGGCGAAAAGCCGTCCGGTCGACATTCCATTTTCACTTTTTGTATAAGCAACAATACTGCGGTCAAGCAGCCGGGAGAGCTGCATACAGGTCACACTTAAGATATCATCGTTGCTTTTCGCTTTTTGCAGCAGACGGTCGGTGTCGAACAGCACCTGCGTGCGGAACGCAGAACGAGCTGAAAGTCTCGCATGATCCTTAAGCTTCGAGGCAAGCGTGCCGGTGAGAACGGAAGCTACCAGCATGACGGCAAAGGTAACGGGATAGCCTACAGCATAGGTTTTGAATGATAGCTGTGGTTCGGTAAGGAAAAATCCGAACAATACAACACTTAAAAGCGAGCCTGCCATACTGCAAAGATATCCTTTGGTCAAAACGGAGACCATCAGTACGCCGAGAATGTAGACCGTAACGATATTTGTGTCGGGGAAATCGAGATGATCGAACAAAAAACCGATCGCCGTGCATACGGCAAGTGACAGAACGGTCACGCCAATATCCCGCAACGAAGGTGTTTCTGCACCGAAAAGCAAACGGTGCCGGTGCGGTCTTACATAGTTCAGTGCGTCTGGAATGATATGAATATCCACATTGGGAGCGACCGAAATCAGTTTTTCGGTTAGGGTGGGTTTTCCAAACAGTCCTCTGCGGCGGGCGCTGCTTTGTCCGATCACGATTTTGGTCACATCTGAAAGCCGGACATATTCCGAAATCTGTAGCGGCACATCCTCGCCGTGCGTCATAATGATCTCAGCGCCAAGCCCTTGCGCAAGCTGAATGTTTTGTTCAAGCCGCAGCCGATTTTCGCTTTCAACCGAATCGGTTTGCACATAGATGGCGGTAAATTTTGCATGAAGAACTTTAGCCATCTTTGCGGCGGTATGTATGATCCGTGCATTGGACGGTGAAGAGGAAAGGCAGACAAGGATATGCTCGTCCGCACCGTTTTTTGGCTGTTCGGTTTGTATTTGCATCGGTTTCACCGCCTTTTTGGTTTCATTATACAACAAAATCGTGAAATCTTCTACCGTAAACTAAAACGCATCCTCTTTCCGTCAGAAAGGATAATATCGACTTTTCCGTGTGTTTCCCGAAAATGGCGGATCTCGCTTAATATCTCACTGTCGGACAGTCCCTGTGGCAGCAAAATTTCGGAAAACTCACGGAATTTGTTCTCTTTTAACAGCGCCTTCCTGTTTTTCTCAAGAAATCGGTCCAGCCTGCTCATAAGATAAAAGCCGAAAGCAAATATGCCAAGCAAGCTGACAATCAGCAATAGTTCAGCCAATGTCGTTCACCTCTGTTAAATGCGAAAGCACCTTTGCAGTTCTTTATAAGCACCGAGAACCAAAAGTGTGATCTTGTCTGTAAGAACAGTTTCCGGCGAGACTGCCATATTGATTTTCCGTTCTCCTTAGTCGCCATAATATTGATGCTGTATTTCCTGCGGATATCAAGCTCTCCGACGGTTTTGCCGATCCATTCCTCTGGTACCTCTACTTCAAAAATGGCATGAGAATCATCAACCTCGATGTAATCCCGAATGTGGTCGGCGGTATACCGAATAGAAGCCCATTTTGCCACCTGTTTTTCCGGGTAAACGACCTCGTCCGCTCCGTTGCGCAGAAGGAATTTTGCCTGTACATCACGCTCGGCGCGGGACACAACTAATTTTGCACCGAGTTCTTTCAGCAAAGAAGTAGTTTCAAGTGAGTTTTGAAAATTACCTCCGATGGTGACGATGCATACATCAAAGTTGCCGATACCGAGCGACTTTAAAAACTCCGTATTTGTGCTGTCGCCGATCTGTGCATTGGTGACGATCGGCAGGATTTCATTTATTCTTTCTTCGTTGTTGTCTACTGCCATCACCTCATGCCCGAGTTTGTTCAGTTGCAAAGCAATATGCTTACCGAATCTGCCGAGACCTATCAACAATATGTTTTCATAACAGTAACTCCTTTATCCGACTGTGATCTTTTCGAGCGGCAGTTTTGCACCGCTCTGATTTTTATTAGAGATCGCCGCATAGATCAGGGTAAGTCCACCGACTCTTCCCAGATACATTAAGACGATCAAAATAAACTGAGAAAAACACTGAGCTGCGGCGTTACACCGAGCGTAAGGCCGACCGTTCCGACGGCGGATGCCGTTTCGTAAAGGCAGGCGCTAAGCGGCATGCCTTCTGCCGTGCTGATAATAATGCCGCCGATAAAAATAACAGGAAATATATTACGGCGATGGTTGAGGCGCTTTTACCGCCGAGCATTCAAGCCGTCTGCCATAGACTTCAGTATCGTTTTTACGGCAGACGGAAAATGCGTTCAAGATCAGAACGGCAAGCGTAGTCGTTTTTATACCGCCGGCGGTGGAACCGGGTGAGCCGCCGACAAGCATCAGCAGGATCATAATTGCTTTGAAGATTCAGTCATGGCGGTAAGGTCGGCGGTGTTGAATCCGGCGGTTCTCGGTGTGACAGACTGAAAAAGCGAGGCAAGGATCTTCTCACCGGGCGGCAGTCCTGTGAAATCGAAGAGGAAAAAAAATATTGCGGGGACGATAATAAGAATCACCGATGTTACTAATATTACCTTGCTTTGCATACGGTATTTTTTGAAATGCCACCTGTTTGTACAGATATCATCCCAAGTCAAAAAGCCAATGCCGCCCACGATAATTAAAATCATAATTACAATGTTTATTGTCGGCTCTCCGACGTATCCCGTAAGAGATGGATATTTGTTTTCGGTGGTGCCGAGTATGTCGAATCCTGCATTGCAAAAAGCGGAGACCGAATGAAACGCCGCCATCCAAATTCCTTTGAAACCGTGATCTCTGCAAAATACCGGTAGCATGGCAAACATTCCGATAAGTTCGATCAGAAAAGTCCCACGTACAATAAAGCGAGTCAGGCGAACGATGCCGCCGACTTTTGGGGCTGAAATGGCATCCTGCATGGTGCTGCGTTGCATCAGCGATATTTTTCTGCCGGAAAGCATGGCAAATGTTGCAGCAACCGTCACAACGCCAAGTCCGCCTATCTGAATAAGCAGCAAAATCACCGCCTGCCCGAAAGCGGACCAATAGCTGCCTGTATCCTGCACAACAAGCCCCGTAACGCAAACAGCGGAGGTTGAAGTGAACAGTGCCTCATGAAATGGTGTAACAGATCCGGTGTTTGATGAAAATGGTAGCATCAAGATAAGTGCTCCAAGTACAATGACTCCGGCAAAACCCAGAGCAATCAGCTTAAAGGATGACAGCCGTTTTTTTCTATGTATAATTTCAAGCATATATATTTCTCCTTTTTCTGCTTGCTTACAAAGAGTATAACGTGAAATATAAAAAAAAGGTGTAATGATCTGGTTTACTGTATTAAGATCGTATAAAGATGCCCATGCTAAAAAAATAGTGCAGCGTATATTAAACGGCACAGACAAAGACAAATTGCTTGAAACTGTTGTGCAGCTCGAAACAGAACAACAGTTTCAAGCAATTTGAAAAGCGGATGCAGAGATTTTGGACAGACGTGAACAACACACCGCCTCCTACTCGATTGGAGAATTCACCCCTGTCACACAAAAATACGTTGTGAAGATGCGTGACCGCGCAAATTGGAAGCATGCCGCATGACCGCGCCCGGCGAAAAATTCTGTGACAGGAGTCTTTTTTACTTCCTATTTTGGCAAATATGTACAATCATACGCCGCCTGTTTTCTGGCAATAGTTACGAAAATTGGAAAAAAGCGGAAAATATTGATTAAATCGGGATTTTTCGTGTTAAAATAGAAATGGATGCTTTAAAACTGTGATGAAAGGAGAATCGGGGAAGATGTTTGAGATCGGTGAGTATATTGTGTATGGAGTGAAGGGTGTATGCCGGATTGAGGATATTACCCACATTGACATTTCCGGGCGGATAAAGACCGTTTGTATTATGTTCTTGCCCCGGTTGGCGATGGCAGTGGAAGGATCTATGCACCGACGGACAATCAGAAGATTACGATGCGCAAAGTGATTTCCAGGGAGGAAGCGGATCAGCTGATTGAGGATATGCCTAAGATCGAGCAGCTCTGGGTGCCGGATGACAGGCAGAGAGAGGCGATACAAAGGAGGCAATGAACACCTGCGATTACCGTGCAGTGGGTCAAAAGACACTATACATCAGAAAACAGGAGCGCACGGCACAGGAAAGAAGATCACGGCGCTGGACGAGCGCTACATGCGGACAGCGGAGAATGAACTGTACAGTGAACTCTCGCTCACACTCGGCATACCGAAGGATGAGATGGAGCAGTATATCAGAGAGCGGCTGACGCAATAAACGCTGTGCCTGCGTCTGAAACAGGATTGTTATGAAAACCCGTCATGAAATGAGAAAGGAAATCATTTCATGACGGGTTTTATGCAAAATAGGATACGGTGGCATGAATGCCGTCACTGCTGGCTTCTGCCGGTATGGAACATATTCCATGCGTCATCGATTGCATCGATCCGTATTATACGGTGGTATTGACACCGTTGACAGCGGCGTGCTCATCTTCGTCCATCGGAATGACCAGACATTTCTGCCCGTCGATGACCTGGGAGTGAATCTGTCCGACTTTTCCGGCTTGACGCGCAGGATGACATCGTAGGTCTTGACGGCAGGGACATCTTCGCCATCGGCATCTCCCTCCGAGACCGGAACGGAGCGCGTCTCCTCGAGCTGTTGCTTTAAGTTTTCCACCTGCTTTACCAGCTCCAGCTTTTCTTTGCGCTTTCCGTTGGCTTCCACAAGCTTCGGATCAACTAACTGTCCGGCTTCCGGAAGTTCCTCGCCAAATACATTTTCATAGGTGTTCTCAATGACGGCTGCCTGTTCCTCGGTGACACCGCTTTCTGCAAGGACATCTGCAATGGCGGATCTGGTGACGATGACCGGTTCCGGTTCCACCGTCTCGTCCTCCGTGACCGGAATCATATTGTTCAGATTTTCCTGGATATCCCCGAAGACAGCGTCGCTCTCTTCCTCATCCTCACCGATGACTTCTTTGACGATGCTCTGGAATGTCAGCTTTTTCTCGGTGGCGGTCAGCTTGGTGCCACAGCCGAGACCGGATTCCATGAATTCCGCGTGCGGTGTCTTGGTATCCCTGGTGTAGAACATCACGGAGTGAATATCGCTGCTGCGGTCGGTAAATGCCGGAAAACGAAACCGGTGTCCGGAACGCCGACCACCCAGTCGCGGATGCGCGGCCCGATGCGGTTCTCGTCCTCGCGGTAGCCAAGTCCCGGCTTGGTCAGGGTAACCGGACAGATGGCGCACAGCAGATACTCGTAGACTTCCTCGGACTCGTCCAGCTTATTGTTGTCGGAGGTCTTCGTCATCACATCATAGGCATCATGGAACACCAGAATCAGATAATTCCCGACATAACTGTAATTCTCAATGACAAGATCATAGAAGGTGTCCATGAGGTCATCGTTTTTTAATGCGCTCTCGCGCAGACCCATCAAAAACTGCTGTCTTCCGCCCGGTGCTTCCTCGGCAGTCGGAAATTCCAGTTCCAGAATGTTGTTGCCGATCGTGCCGGACATAACCTTTTTGGCAATTTCCAGGTATTTATAGAATTCCTCATCCTCCAGATTTAAGAAGGTCTCCCCGAAGGTTGTGACATTGTTGCGGTCTGCGTCGACGTAGCAGCCGCAGAGTCTGGTGAAGGTGCAGGCATCTTTTTTAAAACGTCTTTTTAACTCCAAGATATCTTTTTTATTCATATATCATCATCCTATGCCTTTCGTAAATCGTGCACAAGATATTATAGCGAAAAAATGGGTGGTGTGCAAGAAGAATGGAATGTGGACACGGGAGAAATGGAATGTGGACACGGGAGAATGGAAAGGTACTTGCCGGTGCAGAAAAGTACAGGTATAATGGATAGAAGTGGCGCACAGCGCTTTTAATAAGAAAATGACTGTATGCAGGAAGTGGGCGGCAGGCAGCGACAGAGGGTGGATTGATGGCAAAATTATATTATTACTATGGTGCAATGGGAAGTTCTAAGACGGCAAATGCGCTGATGACGCATTTTAACTATGAGGAAGTGGGACAGAAAGCGCTGTTATGTAAACCGGCGATCGATGCCAGAGATGGCGAGCGGACGGTATATTCAAGGATCGGGCTTCAACATGACTGCATTCTGTTAGAAGAACTGCAGCAGATGAAGGAGGAGGAGATTCGCGGATATGACTGCATCATTGTAGACGAGGTGCAGTTTGCCACGCCGCAGCAGGTGGATTTTCTGTCTGATATTGTGGATTTTATGGATGTGCCGGTGGTCTGTTATGGACTGCGCGCAGATTTCCGTAACCTGCTGTTCCCTGGGAGTGAGCGTCTGATTGCGATTGCGGATGTGATCCAGGAGTTAAAGACGGTGTGCTGGTGCGGCAGAAAAGCTACCTGTAATACGAGATACAACGAGCATGGTATTGTGCGCTCTGGCCCGCAGGTCATGTTAGGAGCAAACGACAGCTATGTGGCGCTCTGCAGAAGACATTTTAAGCTGGGAATGTTAGGACCCGATGCCGAAGCAAAAGAACAGTGTGCGGAGTAGAACCGTTTCTGTTTGGAAAGCGGGCAGGTTTACGCGGCAGGGAATGGAAAGGAATACGATATGTTAGAAACGGAACGGCTGCTATTGAGAAAGTGGACAGAGGAAGACGCGGACAGTTTATTTGAATATGCAAAAGACCCGGAGGTTGGTCCGATTGCAGGATGGCCGCCGCACCGGTCAAGAGAGGAAAGCCTGGATGTGATCCGGAATGTACTAAACGGCAGAGAGTGCTATGCGATCTGCGAAAAGGGAAATCCAAAAGCAATCGGTGCGATTGAACTGATATTAAACAGACATAACGATACGGAAAATCATGACGAGGAATGTGAGCTGGGGTACTGGCTTGGAAAACCTTTCTGGGGAAGAGGCTATATGCCGGAGGCAGCAAGAGAAATGATCCGTCATGGATTTGAAGATCTCGGCATGAATACCATATGGTGCGGATATTTTGAGGGCAATCAGACGTCAAAAAGAGTGCAGGAGAAGATTGGCTTTGTATATCATCACACACGGGAAAAGGTATCCGTGCCGTTAATGAAGGAAGCGCGTACCGGACATCGAAATATAATGACGAAAGAGCGCTGGATGGCGGAGAGAAAAAGAATTGTGGAAAGTATAGAACGAGATATTGGTAAAGCAGCTGGCGATTGATTTCTGTACAGAGGAAGGAGCAGTTACCAGCAGGGAAAATATCTTCACGGTGTATACCCCGCTGCAGGGACGCAGGATTTTTGAAGAAGGGGAATGTTTTCTGAAGATTGCCTGCATCAATGGCAAGATTCTTGCATCCGGTAAGAAGGATATTATTGCATGGGTGAGGGAAACATTTAAAGACAGAAGCGGCGCCTGGTTCATGGACGTGGAAGCTTTACATGAGCTGGAAGCAGGTTTAAAAATGTTCCACTGCCAGATTGCACAGGCTCATCCATTTTATATTGCGACCGAAATGTCCGAGGTAGACACGAAAGATTATGAGATCCGAATCTTTGAGGGAGAAGAACTGGAGCCATTCAGAGGAGATGAACGCTTTGGAGAAGCATTTCTCTTTCATGAGCTGCCCAAGGATGAAATTGGGGTAGGAGCTTACAGAGATGGCGTCCTTCTTGGCATGGCGGGCGCTACAAGCGACAGCGACAGCATGTGGCAGATTGGAATTAATGTGATGCCGGAGGCAGAAGGACTTGGAATAGGTTCCATGCTTGTTGCGGTCCTGAAAAACGAGATCTTAAAGCGCGGGAAACTTCCGTTTTATGCACCTCAATGTCACATATAGCATCGCAGAGAGTAGCACTGGGGCGGGATTTGTGCCGATGGGCGGAACTGTAAGTCCTGCAAAAGGAGAAGGACTCGGTATGGAAAAATGACATCCATCGGAAGCCGAATGTCATTCAAGAAAGTTCGGAAAATAAGACATATAGTGTTGAAAATATTGGTATAAAATACGGAGCAGAATGGGAATAAACGCTTGTATTTTCACATACTATATGTTAGGACACCAATAGAAATTTAGGGGTATGTAAGCCCATATTAGTGTGTGAATATATGTAACATAAGCTGCCTGTGTGGCAGCTGATATGGCAGTGCCCATTTTATAGGTAAAATAGACATCAATCTACTGACAGGTAGAATTTGATGTCTTTTTTGATTTAACTTTTAACGAAATATCATTATGCCATTAGACAAGGGCAAATAGATTTATCTGTTCTGCGCGGACCGGAGCGGAGCGAAGAAGCCAGCGTCCGGTGGACGCTGTTAGGCAACGACCGGGTGGAGCGAAGAAGCCAGCGTCCGGTGGACGCTGTTGAAAGGCAACGACCGGAGTGGAACGGAGAAGCAAAGACGTCAGTGGACGTCTGTTCTGCGCCGGAGCGGAGCGAAGAAGTCAGCGTCTGGTGGACGCTGTTAGGCAACGACCGGAGCGGAGCGTAGAAACTCGAACGACCTGGTCCGGTAGGACTCGTTTAACAAAAAGGACATCCATCGGATGCCCTTTTTGTTAAAAGAGCGCAGACGGGACTCGAACCCGCGGCCCCGACCTTGCAAGGTCGTGCTCCATCAACTGAGCCACTCGCGCATAGGTTGTTGTGTCGGTCATGTCTGCCAGACACATTTGATATCATACAACATGAGTTACAATTTGTCAACACTAAATTTGAAATATTTATGCAGATTTTTAGGCGACATACAATAAAAAGTTGACACCAAATGCGATACCACATAAAATAAAATCAAAGATATAAAGAATGTCAAAGTGGGATAAACTGATAACACATATATGAATTTATCGAAAGACCTCCGGTTTGAAGAGTTGCGGAATATTGGAAAGCTACGGATATTAGATGATGCACCGAGAAGCGGAAGCAGTCATTACACATTCAGAAAAAGCAGGCTGTATGCCAATTACGATACCGAAGCATGAACCAATCAAGAAAGTATATGTAGAAATGGTAAGGCAGATTGTAGAAAGTGAGGCGAAGAATGATGAAGACGCTAAATGATTATATGGCTATGTCTTATCGCATGGAAATTGTAGAAGATAAAGACGAAGGTGGATTTGTAGTTTCCTATCCGGATTTGCCTGGCTGTATTACCTGTGGAGAGACTGTGGAAAGTGCGGTAGCGAATGCATTGGATGCGAAAAAGGCGTGGCTTGAAGCTGCATTGGAAGATGGCGTGGAGATTCATGAACCAGACAGTCTGGAAGATTATTCTGGTCAGTTTAAGTTGAGAATCCCTCGGAGCCTGCACAGATCATTGGCAGAACATTCTCAGAGAGAGGGAATCAGCATGAATCAGTATTGTGTATATCTTCTTTCCAGAAATGATGCAGTCTTTTCAAAATAACGATTGTGAAACACTTATGCTATGCTTGCTTTGAAGTGGCAACAAATTGGCAACAGAAAATCAGCGGGCCAAAATAATATATGTAACAGAATGGCAGAAAAAACGAAACAAATATGTTTGAATCCATCTTTGGATTTGCCGAGTTTGAATAACCATTTGTGAAAATCGACTTTATTTACAACTATTCCAAACAAAAAGTGTTAAGTACTGGCAACGATTTGGCAACATAATCTAACGCAAAAGTGTTAAGCGAAAAAATGATATAAATTATAATATGAAAGAAGACCTTACTGATTTTCTTTTCCAAACTGGAGAGAATTTCGGAGAGGTCTTCTTTTTATCTATCAGTTTCATTAAAAGATTAAATATTAATTCAAGGAAAGAGAGGCAGTTATGACAGAAGGAAGAAATATAAACTATTACACAAATGATGCACTTATCATGCAGGAGAACAGATAGATGCAAGTGCATCTGTTAAAATAGCATTAGACCATGGATGGAGTTCTATAAAAGGAGAACACATTTTATGGAGAATCTTGTCACACCGGTAGATTATACACCGCTTACTAATAATGGATTATTAGAGTACCGTGGCAGGAAATATATTATCGGTCAGGGAAGATTAGGAAAACAGGCAACCAAGACAGAAAACAATAATTATTTTCTCCTGACGCTTGCAGGAATTGCAAAGGAGCTTAGCTATCAGAAGCATGAAAAGGCAACGCATGTTGAACTATATGCCGGGGTACCATTTACGATGTTTGGTGCAGAGAGAAAGCATTTCGTGAATATCTATGGCACAATGAACAGCTTTCATTTACCTTTGAGGGTGTGCATTATTGTTTTTATCTGGATAAGGTGAAAATCTATGCTCAGTGTTATGCGGCGATTGCAAATCGTATGGGAGATATGAACAGACTTCGATGTGTGGATTTAGGTTCTTGGACAATGGATGTTTTGAGTGTAAAGGATAAGAGTATCGATGGATAAGGATGCCTACAACAATGAAAAGTGTTGGAATAGGAGCAGAGTAAACTCATCAGATTTAGTCAGGTACTTAATTACAGTCAGTGCTTGCTACATATTGATGAAAGAATAATTATTGGCCGTTATTTTACGAATTTTCAGTAGCATATAATAAAATTGTATTTGATTTTATTCCGATAAAAGATTAAAATAATATTGGTATATTGTGTGTTCGTATGGAGGCAAGATTTATGGAATACATGACAACAGTTGAAATGTCAGAAAAATGGAATATTACTTCTAGACGTATTGGTGTTCTTTGTTCAGAAGGAAGAATAGAAGGCGTTATTAAAAAAGGAAAAACATGGCTGATTCCGGCAGATGCAATTAAACCGGTTGATCAAAGAATTAAGTCAGGAAAATATATTAAGTCCAGAAATTAAGACATGTATTGTGAGAATATTAAGTAGAAAGGAGTCTAGGCTTATGTTACCAGAAGAAGCACGAGTAAAATAGATAAACAGTTAAGAAATGTCGGTTGGTGCATCGTTTCAAGAAATGAATATTTACCTAATAGTACTGTTGCTGTAAAGGAAGCTTTGATGGTTGGTAATACAGAGAGCGATTACCTTTTATTTATAGATGGAAAAGCAATAGCTGTTGTTGAGGCAAAAAGAGAAGAAAATCCTCTTGGAGATGATGTAAAGAAGCAGGCAGAGGATTATGCAGTGTCGCCACAGTCTTGGTACGCATTGTGGTTTGAGAAGCTTATACCATTAGTTTATATGGCAAATGGAAATAAAATATATTTCAAAAATATGCTTGTCGAAGATATGGCGAGTACGAAGAATTATCTCAGATGCATTCACCAAAGAAAATGCTTCAGATGGTTGGGAAGAAGTCTGAGTACGGTGCTCTTCCGTTACTTGAAAAGCGTGGACTACGTGATTGTCAGTATAATGCCGAGATTAAATTTGAAGAGTCATTAAAACTTGGTAACAAAAAGAATCTGGCAGTACTTGCCACAGGTTCTGGAAAGACATATCTTGCATGCCTAGCTTCTTATAGATTGTTAAACTATACATCTACAAAGAGAATCCTTTTTCTTGTGGATCGTAATAATCTTGCAAGACAAACTGAAACGGAGTTTAGCTTATTTGATAGAACAGAGAATCAGATGAGGATGGGGGATTTATATACCATCAATCGCTTGAAGAAAGAAACTGATATTAAGAGTGATATTGTAATCTCTACAATTCAGAAATTGTTTGCAGTTCTTACTGGACAGGATATTCAGGAGAGAACAAAAGAAGATGCAGAGGATGAGTACTAAGAATGATGAAGAATAACAAACTCAAGAGTTGTGGAACTTGGCGATGATTTGAAACTTCCTCCGGATTATTTTCAGCTTATTATTGTGGATGAATGTCATAGATCAATTTATGGTAAGTGGAAAAAAGTATTAGATTATTTCTCTAGTGCTACAGTGTTGGGACTTACTGCAACACCAACACCAGAGGCATATGCATATTTTAATAATAACATTATTGAACAGTATACCTATGATGATTCGGTTGTGGATGGTGTAAATGTTCCGCCTAGAATTTATAGAATCATTACAGATGTTACTGAGCATGGCGGAACGATTGAAAAAGGTTCAAAGGTTATTGAAACAGCAAAGAGAAGCGGTAAGTCAGAAACACATAATGCACAGACTACCGTGGAATATGGTTCTACAGAATTGGATAGGTCTATAGTCAATAAGAGTCAGATAAGAGAAGTGTTGATGGCATATAAGAAGGCTATTTATGAAGATTTGTATCCTGAACGAGAAAAGAAGTGGGAGTATATTCCCAATACACTGATCTTTGCAAAGAGTGATTCTCACGCAACAGATATTGTAGAAATAGCTAAAGAAGTGTTTAAAACTGAATTTGAAAATGATGAGTTACCAGAGAACTTTGTACAGAAGATTACATATTCTTCCGGTGATTCCAACACTTATCAGAGAACTGAGAACTGAGAGGATTTTAGAATTGCTGTTACCGTAACATTAGTTGCGACAGGAACGGATGTTAAGCCTTTGGAAGTTGTGCTGTTTATGAAGGATGTTCATTCGGATGTGCTTTATACACAGATGAAAGGTAGAGGCTGTCGTGTTATCAGTGATGACAAGTTAAAGGAAGTAACACCAAATGCGGATACCAAAGAATGTTATTATATCGTGGATGCAGTTGGTGTAACAGAATCAGAGAAGAATATTCCAAAGCCAGGTGCAGGACAAGGACCAAAGAGAGCTTTATCTTTGGAGCACTTGCTTGAGAGACTGGCTCATAATGAAGTAAGTGATGATAATCTTATGCTTCTTAGAGATTACTGTTCAACAATTAATAGACGTTATGAGGAAAGTGTATTATTTAGCAGGCATCTAGACTATTTTATTACGAATTATGGATTCGCACCAAAGAAAGCAACATGATACTAAATACGGCATTTGCAGAAGGACATTGGTCGAATATATTGATCCATCGCATGATAATACAGAAAGAATGGCACTTATTTATTGTCTTATAGGAAATTTACAGGCAAGAAATAAATTGCTGGAAATGCAACGGGGGTATATGGTCGAAAGTGATGATAGGATAAAGTGCTTTATGCAGGTTTCTCAAAGAATCGGCAAGAACATATATTGAGAATTTTGAAAAATATCTTGAGGATAATAAAGATAGTATAGAAGCACTGCGCATTATTTATAATTCGGAAGATATAGTTATTACACACGAGATGCTTATAGAACTTCGAGACAGATTGTTAGCTGAGAGCAGACAATATGTGTGTATATCGATATGGAAGAATTATAAGATTTTGGACGAGCAGGGTGATGTGGAAGTACTTGATGGCAAAGAAAATGTAAATGCTCTTACGAATTTAATTCAAATTGTACGATACGCATATAAGAAGAACTCAAAGCTTACAAGCCTTATCAATGGTTATGCACAGCGATTTACTTTGTATTGTGGTCAGGCACAACGTGTTCTTACAGAGGACCAGAAGGATATCATGCAACAGATTGCAGAATATATCATTAATGATGGTGCAATCATGGTCATGGAATTGAATGAAACTGATACAGAATTATGGAAGAGAGCAGTTAAGAGTTTTGGTGGTGCGGCATTGCAAGCGAGATTCAAACGCTTTCAAAATTTATATTAAAGGTGGCATAGTATGGCAAATCAAAAGAGCGAGGCAGCGTTAATAAAAAAGGTTGGAGATATTGCAAATGTAATGGCGGCAGCAGGTGTTGGATTTACAGATTATATAACACAGCTTACATACATTTTATTCCTGAAAATGTATAATGAGAAAGAAGAATTAGGACTTGGCAGTTCAATTCCGGAAGGTTACAAGTGGAAGGAATTGTGTGACCTTAGTGGTACGGATCTTGTAGATAAGTATGAGGAAATTCTCAGTGAACTTTCTAAGGAAGAAGGTCTTATCGGAACTATTTTACAAGGGCAAGCAATAAGATAGATAGACCGGTTATGCTTGCAAAGGTTATCGAAATGGTAGCCGGAGAAGATTGGTATATGATGGAAGGTGACTTAAAGGGTGCTATTTATGAATCAATCCTTGAAAAGAATGGACAGGATAAAAGAGTGGTGCAGGTCAGTATTTTACACCGAGAGCACTGATTCAAGCAATTGTGGAAGTAGTAGATCCAAAGATTGGTGAAACCATAGCAGATCCTGCATGTGGAACTGGTGGGTTTCTTCTTGCCGCTTATGAACATATGAAGAATCAAAGTAAGGATATGGAGAAACAAAAGTTTTGAAGAACAATGCGTTACATGGAGCGGATAATACAGCACTTGTAGTTACGCTTGCATCAATGAATCTATATCTTCACGATATTGGTGTAAATAGAAGCCCTATTGAATATAAGGATTCACTTATAGATACGTCGGATAATATGTACGATGTGATTTTAGCGAATCCACCATTTGGAACAAGACCACAGGGAAGTGTTGAAGTTGCAGCGAATAGACCAGAGTTTATTAAGACAAGCGATAACCAGGTTAATTTTTTACAGCATATTATGTCAATTGTTAAGACTGGGGGACGTGTCGGCGTGGTACTTCCTGATAGTGTGCTTACAGATACCGGAGCAACCGAAAAGGTTAGAGAAAAGCTTTTGAAGGATTTCAATCTTCATACGATTCTCAGATTACCTACAGGTATTTTCTATGCAAATGGAGTAAAGACAAATGTATTGTTCTTTGAGAAAGGCGAACCAACAAAAGAAATCTGGGTATACGATTATAGAACCGGAATAAAACATACTTTGGCTACAAAGCCAATGACAAGGGCGCATCTGCAGGATTTTGTGGATTGTTATTGCACTGGTCATATGCAAGACCGTGTTGCAACGTATAGTGCTGAGAATCCTAACGGAAGATGGAGATGCTTCTCTGAGAAAGAAGTGAAGAACGCTGACAATCTTGATTTCAAATGGATTGATTTGGAAGAAAGGACAGAGAACTGAGGTACTTTGAAGATATGCAGGCTGAATCTGATGGAATTGCTGAAGCGGTAGCACAGCTTAAGCAGTTGTTGGGAGGAATTGAGATTTGATAGTATATTAATTCAATGAAAGACAAAATCCTTGAATTTGCAATTATGAGGAAAACTATCAGAACAACGTGCATTGAAGATGGAAATGCTGAGGAACTGTATAACAAATTAACAAGCGAAAGAAAAAGATTAGCTAATAATAAAATTATTAAGAATAAAGAGTTTGAACTAATATTAGAGGATAAGGGATTGTTTGAAATCCCGATAATTGAAATGGATTAGGCTAGGAGAGATATCTTCTATTATCTCAAAAGGAACCACTCCAAGAGGAGGAAATGTTGCATATACAGACAGTGGCATAGGTTTTTTACGTGCTGAAAATCTTGTTGGATATGACCGTATTGATTGTTCAAATATGAAATATGTAGATGAAGATACACATCTAGGTTTCTTGAAGCGATCTATATTGGAAGACGGCGATGTTCTTATATCAATTGCAGGAACATTAGGGACGAACTGGGTTGAAGTAAGAAGCGATAATTTGCCATTAAATACAAATCAGGCGATTGCTTTTATCAGATTCGTATGTAAAGAGAAGCGATTAATGTCGAGTATGTTTCATATATACTAAATGCACCAACAATTCAAAAAGAATTTAGGAAATAAAAAGTCGATATGGCAATTCCTAATTTATCACTAAGATGTAATTGCAAATTCTCTGATTCCATTGCCTCCGTTGGCTGAACAAAAAAGAATTGTTGAGAAAATTAGGAAATCTTTTGAGTGTTTAGATAAGATAGAGGCTTCAAACGCAATATGCCTCGGACATTGATGTACTTAAGAGCAAATTGATTGATGCAGGTATTCAAGGCAAATTAACAGAACAACTTCTAGAGGATGGAGTTACAGAAGAATTATTTGCAGAGATTCAGAAAGAAAAGGCGAAGTTAATAAAAAAAAAAGATAAAAAAAAAAGGCGTTAGTGGAGATATCAGATGAGGAGATACCTTTTGAGATACCTGACAATTGGAAATGGGTAAGATTAGGAGATGTTTGTTCTAAGATATCATCAGGTAATACCTTCCTACTGGAAGTAAAAGGTGGGGCTTATGTTACTGAGGGATTTTGTTTTTTTAGAGAACAGAATGTTTATAATGACGGAATTCATTACGATGGAATGGTATACATTACTGAAGAACTACTAAAACAAAAGAGTAAAGATAGTACAGTTTTACCTCAGAGATGCATTATGAATATTACACGGTGGATCAAATTGGTAGATGTGCATTGATACCAGATGATTTTTCAAAAGGTAGCATAAATCAGCATATCCTTATTATTCGTGTGGTTGATCCAAGAATAAGACAATATGTCCACATATGTTTATGTAGTCCATACTATCAAAAACTAATAAGGGGAAATGTTGTTGGAGATAAAGACGGATTTAGTGCGGGAAGATGTAAAAATACTTTAATTCCGTTACCACCACCAATTTCGGAGCAGGAACGAATCGTTGGAAAATTAGATGAACTATTGTCACTTATTTAGATTGAGGAAGGAGGCAAGGCAATATGTTGGATGTTGAAAGAAAGAAGTATTGGACATAGATAAGACATTATGTGAAAATATTGATTTGATGGATTTTCAAAATGTAACAGGAGGCTCTTGTTTCTCAAAATCTTTTTCCCAAGTCGCAGTCAAGGAATCTACATTGAGCATATTGCAGTTAGAGCATATTCCGAGGGTAAGATGTTCAAGTGAAATGGGATACAATTAATGCTGGGTTGGATTATATTAAACATAATGGTAAATATCTATTTTTGAGAAAATTCCATGAGAATTTTTGCAGAATCAGAAATCACATTACACGCCAGATGCTGAAGGGGCAGAAAGATTAATGCTAAGTATCCAATATTTTGTGATGATTCAGTGGTTGTAAAGATGAATGGATGGTTGGAAATATTACATAATTTAGAAAAGTTTCCAACTGATCAAGATGAAACAATTGAATTATTTCATGAAAAGATAGTAGAAAAATTGAGAAATGAGAAGGCAACATGTGGAATATGATCGGACAGAGAGATTATATGTTCATAAAGTTGCACCATTTGTTGTTGGAGGTAGGACTTATTTTGAGATGGTACTTTTTTTCATATGACACAACAAGTAAATTTGAAAGATTTATTGCATATGCTACTTATATGATTCCTTCACATTATTCTATCAAGGCGGCAATATTTAGTGATACCATTGAAATTGATGGTAATGTGATGCCTATAAGTATCATGACAGAGTATACAGTTTCAGTAAGACCTTGTAGAATTAAATAATTTTGCAAAAATTTTGGATATAAAATAAAAATGGATGCTAATCACATTGCTGAGTATATATAGGAATGATGAATTACACCTGACTAATTCCTGGTGCTAGTTTGTTGGACGTTGTTATGTTATCAGATGATGAGTATGCGAATGTGAAACAAAAAATGTTCGCGAAAGCTCAGGTACATAATTTTGAACCGGTGCTCGATGAATGCCGTGAATTTATTAAGGATAGTAGGTCAGGCTCAAATGTCATTCGTTATTTACTCCATACGCTGAATAATAAGGTAATCAAAGCACAGTATCTCCAGAAAAGGAAATAATTCGGTTTTATCAGATTTACAGGTTGGAGTATGGATGTATCCCTTTGATCAAATGCCATTTGCTTCTTACATTGATTCAACATAATCCATCAATATCAGAATTATATGGTTGCATTAATTCAGACAATAGGAACATGGAAATGATTGCTGGATTTATTCTAGAAAATATGAGCACAAATGGTGTGTTATACACTACGGATAAGGAATTAAAGAAATTTGCTTCGGATGCAGAGCAATTAATTGATAAATTTAATGCTAAGGTTTATTACAAGCATAGAGCAAGAAGAAATATTGCTAGGTTTGGCGACAATTATTACATAAAAGGGGCTTTAACTGACACTAAGACCATAATTGAAGCTTTACAGGAAAAATCGATAGAGAGGTCTCCAAGGATATGAGAATGCAATGTGTTCATGGATTGAAGAGAAAGGCAATATTGATAGTGAGGAGAAGAAAAATATATTAGTAAAGTTATATGCTAATAGTAATGTGGCTCTTATATATGGTGCATGCAGGAACTGGAAAGACATATCTAATTAATTTATTGTCACAGTTTATGGATTCTCAAAGCAAATTATATTTGGCTAATACATATCCAGCGGTAGAAAATTTGAGGCGAAAAGTGAAAGCACAGAATTGCGATTTTATGACAGTTAAGAAGTATGCCATGTCTAGTAGTGTATCAAAGAAGTACGATGTTCTTATTGTAGATGAGTGCAGTATGGTTAGCAATGAAGAGATATGGTAGCAGTGTTTAACAAGATTGATTGTAGGCTAATGCTTTTGGTTGGAGATACATATCAGATTGAATCTATTACCTTTGGCAATTGGTTTTCAATGGCAAAGTATTTTATTCCACAATATACATGGTATGAGCTGACTATGTCATATAGAACAAATGACCCAATGTTACTTGATTTGTGGACTAAAGTACGAAATATTGATGAAGATTTGACGGAATATATTGTTCATAATAGATATTCGTCAAATTTGGATTCTTCTGTATATAAAAAACAGGCTGAGGATGAGATAATTCTTTGTCTTAATTATGATGGGTTGTATGGCATTAATAATATTAACCGATTCCTTCAGGAGAATAACAAGAGTGAGCCACATATATGGGGACTATGGACATATAAGGTTGGGGATCCAATATTGTTTAATGAATCAGATCGATTCGCCCCTTTATTGTATAACAATTTGAAAGGAACGATTGTTGATATTGAGGAGGATTTAGAAAACGAAAAAATATGGTTCAGCATAGAGATAGACAAGCCATTAACTGAATTAGATGTACAATATTATGATATAGAACTCTTAAAAGATAGAACACCAGGAAAATCAGTAATACGGTTTTATGCACGAAAGAAAAGGAGAGTGATGATGACAGAAGTATTGCAGATGATACTGTCATTCCATTCCAGATTGCATATGCTGTTCCATCCATAAGGCTCAGGGTCTGGAATATGATTCAGTAAAAGTAATAATAACACGAGAAGTTGATGAACGAATTACGCATAACATTTTTTATACGGCAATTACTCGGTCCAAAAGGCTTTTGAAGATATACTGGAGTCCTGAAACGCAGGAAAAGGTTATTAATTCATTTGAATTATCAGATAATAAACGTGATGCAACTATATTTGCGGCTCAGACAGGATTAAAGATGGTGAAAATGAGGGGAAAAAGAAATAAAGAGCAGGTTAATAGATAGAATTATGAATTCGAAATATATTTTAAGGATATCTTTGAGTGGAAAAGGAGTGACATTAAATGGTAGATATATATACAGATAAAAAAGAATCAAAGGACTGGATTCTTCAAAACGACTTGTATTTCAATTTAAATACAAGTAATGAAGAAATGTCCTCAAATGAAATAAATCTCATTCAGCAAGTAGATGAGGCAGAAGTTGACACCAGATAAGCATATTAAACAAAATATGGTTTAGGTACAATCCATGTTTGTCATCGAAACAAGGACATTACTTAATATTGTAAAGCATCTGATAAGGTGGTGAATGTAGAAGAATGTGGTCCGAATAGTGCTTAAAATAATTTTACTATGGATAATATAAAGATTTATATGTCAGACCATCGCTTTTGATATCGGATGATGTGCAAATCAGATTCAATGATTCTGATATAGTGACCGGAGGATATATACCTGGTGGGGCAAGGAGTATGAAAGGAGGAAGCAGATGGTTTATAAGAATATTACATTTAAAGCAGATCCATTTTCATACAATCTGGAATTTGACGATAGAATAACTCTTGTTGGCGGAAATAGCGGTACCGGTAAAACAGTGCTTTATGAAATGTTAGAAGATCTACGATTAACTGATGAATACAGGGCTATAAAATTGTTTAATTACAAATCAGATAATTTCTCAGAGTCGATTGGAAAGTGCAGAGATAGTTTTATTGTGGTTGATAATGCCGATAATTTGATTAATGATGAGGTCAGACGTTTTATTAATTTTGAGCCGTCGAATCAATATATGCTTTTCCTACGAAATTGCGATGGACTAAATGTATCTGATAAGAGTTTTAAGGTGTTGAAGTTTGATAATAATAGGATAACACTGGAAGAGGAGTTGTGATATGAAGTATTTATGGACAGAAGATACCGGCAGGACTTCACTTCTGGAAATTGGTTAACCAACTTTTCTTCAATGATGCACTTGTTGTCGAAAGTAAAGAAAGCAATCAGGGCTTATTGGATGCGTTGTCAGATATTGAAATGAAAGAGGACGATAAGTATTATATTGCATTTGATTATGTGGTTGATAATCAGGATGTTCGTAACAAGTATCGTATGTTGAAATCAATAGCAGATAAGGCAGAAGGGAAGATTATAATTCTAGATATGATTTGTTTTGAATACCTGATTCTTGCTTTTTGATAAGCTGGTGATGGACAGGTACCTGGAAAGACAGATAAAATCAAAATTCGTGAAGAGGTGTTGGCAGCAGTTGAGGATCACAGGATTAATTTGTTAAAGATTGATGATGAGAAGACATTGCAGTATATAGCAGGTTTTAAGAGATATTCTACAGAACGAGTGATGAAGTCTTTGGTGGGTGAATTTACACAAAATGAGAAGTGGTCTGTTAAAGGGGCACTCATGGGCGAGTGTTGGTATAAGGATTGCTGTGTGTCGGAACATCCGGATAATCTGAGGTGTGGTAAGCCGGAGATTGAGGATGGGAATGAGAAGATGAGGATGCTGATACAGTCGGAGGAAGTACATCGCATATTAGAGTTCATGTAAATTGGTTATTTCTAGTAATATTAAATTCTTTGAAATAACTATGAAGGAAAAGTGGCGGAGGCGGATTATTGAAGGAGAAGGATATATTGAAGAGGCTTGTTAAGAATGATGCCTTGTTCAGAAATATACATGTAATAACACAAAATTATGATATTATTCCAAATGACAAAAATCACATGGGAGCTTATATTGAATTCCAAGATTTGAATGAGTTACGTGAAGATTTTTTGGAGGAACTGATAGATTCAATTGTTGATTGGATATATAGCTCTGACAAGTTTGCGGAGTTGAAACAAAAAGCAATGGACAAAGGAAAATCAGATGCGGCAGCAACTCAGGAGGTTGGTAGAAAAGCAAGGCAGAAATTTAGAGCTGACCATAATACTGATGAATTGTTAATCCAGGGACAGTTTGGAGAATTATTATTATTTCATTTTATACAAAGATTTATGAAGGCAACGCCTTTATTGAGAAAAATGAAGATAGCTACATCTTCAGAACATGAAAGATTTGTGGGATGCAATTCATTATAAAAATTCAGGATGGAAAAATATTATAATTCTTGGAGAAGCAAAAACATATAGTAGTAAATACAAATTTGCCACAGCATTTTCTGATGCATTAAATAGTATTATTAATACATATAAAGAGCACAGAGAGAGCTAAATCATGTGCACGAGGACTTTTGGATAATGAGATGAATCAGGTTGCAGAAGATTACTTGAATAATACACTTGAAAATGTTGAGGTTCATTTAGTTAGCATAATTACCTATAATGAAAATAAAAAATTGAAATTTGATACAGAGACAGGAATTAGAAATCAAATAGAGACGATAATTGCAGAAAGATATCATTTGTTTGATAATAATAAAATTGATGTTGAGAATAATCCTATACTGGAGGCGGATAACATATATTGTTTTTCCTGTATGGGATTTGAAAGGTTTGGTTGAAGAATTCCAAAAGATGATATGATTCAAAATGAGGTACATGATCTATGGAAGAGAAAAGAATCAAGTTCTTTATAAGTGGCTTGAAATTGATTTGGTTAATATTGCTGAAAAAATGGGACTGTCAGACAAAAGTTGTGACGCAAATTTAGAGTTACTTATGGATACAATTCGTTGTCTTGATTATGAATCTATTGTAGTTGAAAAACCATCAGTGAATTATATTATTACTGTTATTGGTTTAATGTGGGAGCATGTTGATCATACTAAATTTGATTTAAGAAAATTCGTTATTAAAAATCTTATCACGTATCGGATATCCTACTTCTGCAATAATATGTGATAAAGATTTCGATAAAGAAAATGGAACTTTTTCAGGAATAGATAGTTGGATAGATGAGGTTGCTCTGACAATTAATCAAATGAAAAACGAGATTATGGTTGCTGACCAAAAATATCTTCTTACAGATTATCAAAAACAGATATGGGATAGCATGGATAACGATAAGGTATTGGGGATATCGGCACCGACATCAGCGGGAAAATCTTTTGTTATTCTTTTGAAACTTGTAGATAAGTTGATAAATGATAATATAGATATTGTATATATTGTTCCGACTTTAAGCTTATTAAATCAAGTAACTGAGGATTTTAATAGAGAATTGAAAAAAGTTGGAGTAACAGATTATTGGATTTCAAATTCATTTGATGATCAACAATTATCGAATAAAAGAATATTTATATTATGACACAGGAAAAGCCATAGCTGCTTTTTCTGATACAGAGAAGGCCTTTACAAAAAGATTGATCCTTGTAGCAGATGAAATTCAAAATATTGAAAGAATAAGAGAGGACAAGGATCAAAGAGCTAAAATTTTATATGACACTTTAATTGAATTTAGATATAAAGATAATGTTGAACAAATTATTATATCGGGACCTAGAATAGAACAAATTGAAAAAGTTGGTAAAAGTATTTTTGGTATTGAAACAAAAGATCATACAACGGATATTAGTCCGGTACTCAATTTAACATATAGCATAAAAAAGTTGATAAAAAGTATTACTTGAAACAGTATTGTGCATTGACACAGGAACCATTGACTTTAGAAATTGAAAATGCAGAAATTATTGAGGGATATGGGAAAAAACAGTATACAGATAGGTATTTGTCATATCTAAACAATGTAGTAAAAGGAGTGGGTGAGAATTGTCAAAATATAGTTTTTCGCCGACTTCAGATTCCGCGAGAAAGATTGCAATGGCATTAGGTGACACAAGCAACGGGATTGAAAGAGAACTTATTGAGTATTATGGTATGACGGTTAGAGAAAATTATTCTCTTTGTCAAACATTGGAAAAAGGGGTTGCGTATCACCATGGAAAGTTACCTATGCATGTGAGAAGAACCTTAGAAAAAGCGATAGCAGATAAAAAATAAATACGGTTGTGTGTTACGACTACCTTATTGCAAGGAGTCAATTTACCCAGCTCAGAATGTTTTTATTAGGAACCCACATCTTTATGTTAAGAAACAAAAGGAATCTTCTGAATTGACGAATTATGAGATGGCTAATTGCGAGGTCGGGCAGGAAGATTGTTAAAAGATTATATAGGTCGAACATTTGTGATGGATGAGGATGAGTTTATAGATTCGGAAGGCTACGAGCAGCTTGAATTATTTGAAGATGTTACCAAGGAGCTTCCTTCAGGCTATGAACAAAAGTTTAAGAAGAATATAAAGATTTTATAGAGGAAGCATTAGATAATAATACGCCAGTAGATGCAACTATGAAAAATATGGATATATTATTTCATATATAAGACAATCTGTTTTGAAGTATGGTGCTGAATCGCGTGGTCGTATGAAAAATGTTGGAATAAAACTTACACAAAAACAGGTTGCAGCAATTATATTAAAACTCGATTCAATAGACGTTCCTAAAGAAATTTGTTATAAAAACAGATATTGGGATCCGCTTGTATTGGATTTTATTTATAATGAATATGATGGAAAACTCCCTAATACACCGATGGAAAAAGGTGCAAAAAGTAAGTTGGATAAGGCAATGCGTTTCTTAGGGAAAATGATGTAACGGCTGAAATGTATAATAAAAAATATACCTTCAACATATAGGAAGGGACAATGCGGAGTATAATGTCTGGCTTATCATTACAGTGGGCTAATGGAAAGGCACTTTGTGAAATATTGAACAACTCAAGATATGAGGGAGATGATGGCGCGGATAATATTGATAGTACTATAGAATTGTTGCAAAATACAATCTCGTACAACTTACCATTGTTGCTAAAACCTCTTTATGATATGAAACAATCAGAGAGTCCTTTTTTGAAGTGCATGCAAGTAGGAGCTTTTGGTGTAGTAGAAAGATGCATGATTGAAATGGGAGTTCCAAGGGAATCAGCATTGTATCTGTATAAAAAGATATTTGATGAAAAAGAAATTAAAGTCGAGAATCGATTAGAGTTAGAACAGATAATAAGAGAAAAGATTCGATTAGAATATAAAAACATACCATATTGGATACACAGGTGCAGTTGGATTTTGAGTTTAATTTTAGGTATGTTTTATATATAAGATTAAAGGAGATGATGCAAAATATATATGTTATAGAATCTATCATTTTATTGCAATGATATATATTTAATAATATACGAAATATGAAATTCTATACATGGGTATTAAAACATAATAAATATACATTTGATGTGTGGGCTCAAGCAAAAGAGAGTTTTGCTTACAATGTAACAGATTGTAGAGACAATGCCAACATTTTCATTTGCACCTACAAGCTGGGATTACTATCAAATGAGAAAAGAATGGTATAATACCTATAATATCGGTGAGAAATTTTTAATATGTATTGGAATGACATTATTAGCTATAAGAGGAATAGTCGGGAATGTTTTAATAGATTTAGTATTTGTTATTACATTTTTGTATGAACGTAAAGTTTTGCGGATAAATTCTATAATTAATTTGGTGAAAGAAATAGATGTTGGGGCAATTATAGAGTCTTTGGTAAGTTTTATTTCTGAAAATGGAAATGTCATATTGCTTATAGTGTTTGTTTCCTTAGCGGTATATGCAATGTATGAACGAAAAAATTGCAGCCTATCAATTAAGGCTATTTGGGGAAGGATGCAACAAATGTTAAACAAGTAGCTGATCGGCAAAAAGCAATTGAAGATATATTATTTTGTCTTAGAGTCAAAATCTATAATAATTCATGTGTTATTAAACAAAATATTCGACTTATTGAGGCGAGAAAACACACTAATGATTCTTATTTGATAAGTAGATATGAAGATTACACAACGGAAATAGAGCAAATAAAAAAACTTTTAGCTGAAATATGGAATATTCCGTATGGAATAACAATCTATGCTAAACATAATCGAAAAGCATTTGTTCAGTTAAGAATTTTGGAATTACTTCTAAGCGATAATATTGGACGTATAGAATTGGATGAATGCAATAAGCCAGCACTTATAAAAATAGATTTAACTCAATCAAATAGTGAATTAAAGCGGGAGTTTATGATAAAGTGGATGCATTGTATATCTCAAGTGGATGGAATAACTAGGTATTTAAAATATATGAATAAAAGATGATGAGATATCAAAGGTTGATTACTAATGTTACAGATGTAAAAGAACTAAAAGAAATTGTAGAAAATATAAAAGACTGAGCAATAGGTGAATTATATAGAGCTTGCAATATACATGACACTAGACTATAATGTTCCTATGGCAACAGTTTGGCAACAACCATTCAGTAGGTCGAAATAATCATTGTAATTTATATAAAAATATGCCCCATATCCGAATAGAACTTAAATAAAATAAGTTAATTTAATTTCGGGACATAAAGAGTTTGAATAGGAAGAGAAAATTTTTTGACCAATGGTTAATTAACCAGAAATTGCCAAGGCTTTCAATAGCAGAGCGCCGACCGGAGCGGAGCGTAGACCTCGAACGACCTGGTCCGGCAGGACTCGATTTAACAAAAAGGACATCCATCGGATGTCCTTGATAAAAACGCAGAGACAGGACTCGACCCGCGGCCCCGACCTTGCAAGGTCGCTCCACCAACTGAGCCACTCGCGCATAGCTTGTTGTGTCGGTTATGTCTGCCGGACACATTTGATATCATACAGCGTGAATGAAAATTTGTCAACGCCTTTTTTTATATTTTTTGAAAAACTTGAACAATTTGTGATTTTAAAGCGTTTTTGAGAGTAAAGCAGTCATGGGAAAGAGTACACCATATAATGTAATAATCAGTATGCGGAGGCTTAAAATGAGTGCAAAGAACAAAGATCGTGGTTCTTCATATGAAAGAACTGATTTATACACTGATTTTCGCGGACTTGGAATTCTGCTGATTTTTTTACTGCTGTTCATGTTCCTGCCCGGAAAAGAGGACGGAGAGTCGGTAGAGACAATGAGGTATGTGGCGGGAGTGTACACGTCATCGATCCAGTTTGGAGAGCATGCGGTGGATATGCAGGTGATTGTGGATGAAAACCTGATTCAGTCCGTCTCCATGGTCAATCTCGATGAGACGGTGGAGACAATGTATCCGCTGATGGAGCCGGCATTGGAAAACATTGCGGATCAGGTGGTGGAAAAACAGACCACGGAAGGAATTACATACAATGCGGATTACCAGTATACGTCAGTGGTATTGTTGAACGCGATTGAGAATGCACTGGCGAAGGCGGAACTCTCCGCCGCAGAGACGGGAGAGTAGAAGAGCGTACATAGAAAAATGGCAGGATGGCATAAAAATACCCGGGTGCGGAAAAGTCGCCCTGGTTCTTTGCGTTATTCTTCTGTGCTTAAGGAATTCATGTAATCGGTGATGGCATCGACATTGGCGTAAATGGTCTCAACCGGCTTCTTGCTCTCATAGATGCGGTAACCGGACACACCAGCCCAGCCTGCGAGCGCGATGACAACCAGCCAGCCGCAGACAACAGCGAGCAGATGCAGGCGCTTCTCCTTTGCCATAGTCTTCTTGCGGTTCTTTTTCTCTTCTTTATAGCGGTCTACTTTAGCCTGACTCATAATCTGTCTCCTTTATGTGTTCAATCTTTATTTTCTGCAAAATAAAGTAAAATTCCAAGAAATAATATAACCCATTTGCGGGAAAAATGCAACAGAAATGCACCTTGTCATTTCACGGAAAATTGAGTACAATTAAGAATTAGCAGAATAGAATGGAAGAAAAACGGGGGGAACGGAATGAGTCTCGCAGATAAGATTTTTGTGGATATGTGTAAGGATATACTGGAAAACGGAACCAGCACGGAGGGGGAAAAAGTAAGACCGCACTGGGAAGATGGAACGAGTGCCTACACGATCAAAAAATTCGGTGTGGTCAACCGTTATGATCTCTCAAAAGAGTTCCCTGCGATCACGCTCCGCAAGACGGCGATCAGGACCTGCACCGAGGAGATGCTCTGGATCTGGCAGAGAAAATCAAATAACATCCATGATTTAAACAGTACCGTATGGGATGAATGGGCGGATGCGGACGGCTCCATCGGAAAAGCATACGGATACCAGTTAGGGGTAAAACATCAGTATAAAGAAGGCATGATGGATCAGGTTGACCGCGTGATTTATGATCTGAAACATAATCCGTTCAGCAGGCGCATCATGACAAACATCTATGTACATGCGGATCTGCATGAGATGAATCTGTATCCGTGCGCATACAGTATGACGTTCAATGTGACGCATCAGCCGGGAGATGAGAAGCTGACACTCAACGCGATCTTAAACCAGCGCTCGCAGGATGTGCTTGCCGCCAACAACTGGAACGTCTGCCAGTATGCGGTGCTGATGCATATGCTTGCGCAGGTGTGTGATATGCAGGTCGGCGAGCTGGTACATGTGATTGCGGATGCGCTCACATTTATGACCGTCATATCCCGATCATTAAGGAACTGATCGGGAGAGAGCAGCATCCGGCACCGAAGTTTACCCTCAATCCGGATGTCAAAGATTTTTATCAGTTTACGACAAAAGATATTACCATTGAGGATTATGTGACGGGACCGCAGATCAAAAATATTCCGATCGCGGTGTAAGCACAAATAGAAAGGCGTAAAAATGAATTTAATAGCAGCAGTGGATCAAAATTGGGCAATCGGCAATAAAATGAGTTACTGGTGAGAATTCCGGCGGATCAGAAGTTTTTCCGTGAGACGACAACCGGGAAAGTGGTCGTCATGGGAAGAAAAACGTTGGAGAGTTTTCCAAACGGGCTTCCGCTTAAGAACCGCACAAATATCGTGCTGACACACGATCATACCTATAAGGTTCCGGGCGCGGTTGTCGTTCATGACATGGATGAGCTTCATGAAGAATTAAAAAAATACGACAGTCAGGATATCTATGTGATCGGCGGAGAGACGATCTACAGACAGCTTCTGGATGAGTGTGATGTGGCGCATATCACAAAGATTGACTACGCATACGATGCAGATGCGTATTTCCCGAATCTGGATGAGAGACCGGAGTGGAAGATTACGGCGGACAGCGAGGAGCAGACGTACTTTGATCTGGAGTATTATTTTTACCGGTACGAGAGGGTAAAATAGGCGGGATGGCGTAGAGATGGAGAATTTTATTTACAGTGTGGATGCAACGTTTCCAATCTTTTAGTCATGGTGATCGGTTATATCCTAAAACAGATCGGGATGTTAAACGACAATTTCGTCACGGTGGCAAACCGGTTCAACTTTAAGGTGACACTGCCGTTTATGCTGTTCCGCGATATTTCCGGCGTGGATATCCGGGCGGTCTTTGACATCCGGTATGTGCTGTTCTGCGCGCTCGTGAGCACGGCGTGCTTCTGGATCATCTGGGGCGGTGTGAAGCTGTTTTTGAAGGATCAGAGCATGCGGGGAGCTTTTGTGCAGGCATCGTTCCGCAGCAGTGCAGCGGTAATGGGACTGGCGTTCATCCAGAACATGTACGGAAGCTCGGCGATGGGACCGCTGATGATCGTCAGTGCAGTGCCGCTCTATAATATTTTTTCCGTGATTGTCCTGACGTTTGAAGGGGCACGTTCCGGGGAGGTGGATCCGAAGCAGAAGATTAAGGCTGCCTGCATCAACATCGCAAAGAATCCGATCATGCTGGGAATCTTGGCCGGACTTATCGTGGGACTTCTTGGAATCGATTTTCCAGTGATCGTGGATAAGACGGTCAGCAACGTGGCGCAGATGGCAACTCCTTTGGCACTGATCACCATCGGAGCGGGATTTGAGGGAAGAAAAGCGCTGGCGAAGATCCGCCCGACGATTGCGGCATCCATGATCAAGCTGGTCATCCAGCCGCTCATTTTTCTGCCGGTTGCTGCCTGGATGGGATTTTCCGGGGAAAAGATGATCGCAATTCTGATTATGCTGGCATCTCCGACGACGCCGAGCTGCTACATTATGGCGAAGAACATGGACAACGATGGCGTACTCACCGCGAGCGTGATCGTGATGACGACGCTTCTGGCGGCATTTACCCTGACCGGATGGATCTTTATTTTGAAGACAGTAGGATTGATAGGGTAAAGGTTCTTGATGTATTTTAATATTCTTGATTTATCTTTGGATAGGATTGCATTTGTGAAAAAGATGGGCTATAGTTTTTTACAATAATCCTTTCTGCAGGAAACGGACGGCAGAGAGAAGGTAAGGAGGACGGCATGGATATTACAGGCAGAAAGTTATTTGTGAAAGCTTTGCAGGAAGAAGGCGTTACCACCCTGTTCGGTTATCCGGGTGGAACGGTGACGGATCTTTTTGATGAATTATACAAACAGGATGGTATCGAAGTCGTCTTACCGCGGCATGAGCAGGGGCTGATCCATGAGGCGGAAGGATATGCCCGGTCGACGGAAAAGTGGGAGTGTGTCTGGTCACGAGCGGACCGGAGCCACCAATATCATGACGGGACTTGCAGATGCACATTATGACAATATTCCGCTTGTCTGTTTTACCGGACAGGTGCCGTTAAGCCTGATCGGAAACGATGCTTTTCAGGAAGTTGACATTGTCGGAATGACGCGGAGCATCACCAAGTTACGGCGTGACGGTGCGGAAAGAGAGGATCTGGGCGCATCATCAAGATGGCGTTCTACATTGCCTCCACGGGGAAGCCCGGACCGGTGCTCATCGATATTCCGAAGGACATCCAGACGGCGCCAGGACCTGCAAGTATCCTTCCAGTGTGCAGATCCGTGGATACAAACCGAATGAGAGCGTGCATGTGGGACAGCTGAAAAAAGCTTATAAGCTGCTGCGCGGGGCAAAGAAGCCGCTTATACTGGCGGGCGGAGGCATTAACATTGCACATGCCAACGACAAGCTGCTTCAGTTTGCGGAAAAAATGCAGATTCCAGTTGTGACGACGATCATGGGAAAAGGAGCGATCCCGACCGGGCATCCGCTCTATGTGGGGAACAGCGGTATGCATGGAAAATATGCCGCAAATATGGCAGTCAGCAAATGCGACGTTCTGTTTTCCATCGGCACCAGATTCAATGACCGCATCACCGGCGATTTAAACGAATTTGCACCGAAGGCGAAGATTGTACATATCGACGTGGATACGGCGGCGATCTCCCGAAATGTGGTCGTGGACGTCCCGATTGTTTCCGATGCAAACCTGGCGTTAGAGAAGCTGCTCGAGTGGGCGGAGTCCAAAGACACTGCAGCATGGCAGGCACAGATTGCCGGGTGGGATGAAAAGAATCCACTTGAGATGCGCAGAGACCGCGGCATGACACCACAGATGATTTTTGAGCATGTGAACCGGACGTTCGGAGAGGCGGTCTATGTGACGGATGTAGGACAGAACCAGATGTGGGCAACGCAGTATCTGGAACTGGATTCCTGGCATCAGCTGATTACCTCGGGAGGTCTTGGCACGATGGGATTCGGGCTTCCGGCGGCAATCGGTGCAAAGATCGGCAATCCGGACAAGGAAGTGGTCTGCTTTTCTGGGGATGGCGGTTTCCAGATGAACATTCAGGAGATGGCGACGGCGGTTGTGCAGGAGGCGCCGGTCATCATCTGCGTGTTTAACAATTACTATCTGGGAATGGTGCGGCAGATGCAGCAGTTATTCTACGGCAAGCGTTATGAGGCAACCTGCCTGCGCAGAAGAAAAGGATGCCCGGCGAACTGCAAGGGACCGAACGCATCCTGCCCGCCGTACACGCCGGATTTTATTGCACTTGCAAAAAGCTACGGGGCACACGGAATCCCGCGTGGAGCGCGAGGAGGATATTCAGGCGGCGTTAGATGAGGCGCGCACATACAAGGATGCGCCGACTATCATCAATTTATGATCGCCACCGATGAGATCGTGCTTCCGATGGTAAAGGGCGGAAATCCGATGAGCGAGATGATTTTGAAATAGGAATGGAGACTTACTATGAAGAATCGCTGGATTGCACTATATGTAGAAAATCAGGTTGGTGTTCTGGCAAAGGTTTCCGGTCTGTTTTCCGGCAAATCGTATAACTTACAGAGTCTGACCGTCGGCACGACGGAGGACGAGACCGTTTCCCGCATGACCATCTGCGTTACCAGTGATGACATTACATTTGAACAGATCAAAAAGCAGCTGAACCGTATGGTTGAAGTAATCAAAGTCATTGATCTGACAGATGTACCGATTCATATGAAAGAGATTCTGTTTGCGAAGGTATTAGACATCAATGCGGCGGAAAAGCTTGAGGTATTCCAGATAGCGCAGGTGTTCCATGTGGAGGTGTCGGACGTCGGAAACGACAGCGTGCTGCTGGAATGTAAGCTGACAGAGCGGCGCAACAACGAACTGATTGCCCTGCTCCGCTCAAAATTCAAGAGAATCGAAGTGGTAAGAGGCGGTGCTGTGGCGATTGAGTCGATCAGTACCTCCTGCCGCTAGCATCAGAGGGGAATTGTTGCAATCAGCAGGGAGTGTCCTTTGAGTGATAGGTAATATATAAAAAGATTACATCTTTCAATTTCAGATGGAATGCATATGAAAATTCTGTTCAAAAATGCGGCATTTCTAACCAGCCGGATATTTGCATCCGCGATGATCCGTGTCTTTCCAAGTTTGGAACACTCCACGGGTCATGTCCGCACTCCGAAGACAATTTGTAGGACTTTTGTGCCGCCCTTACCAGTACCAAACAACGGATGGCATAAATCAGCCATCCTTATGTCACAATAAAACATAACCGCGCGAAGCCGATGTTTGAATTGCCATCTGCCTTGTTTTTAATAGCAGATGGCAACGAGTTTCGGTTCGCGCGGTTTTATATTGTCTATGAGGGAGTACAGTTAGGGCGGCTAAAAAGTCCGCCCATTGTCTTTGGCGTGTCGGACATGTCCCCGTTGGATTGTCCAAACGTGGAAGAGACACGGAATCCGATGCAAATATCCGTCAGGAAGAAATGCTCTCATTTTTTCACGAAGAATCTTCCATATGCATTTCCATCTGAAATCGGTAAGATGTACTTCTCCAAATATTACCTGTCGCTCAAAGGACACTTCCTGCTGATTGCAACAGTTCCGTTCTGTGCTGGCGCGGCATTTAAACGCGTTTTTTCAGGAAGGCAATAAATTTTTCAAAATGCATCGGCGTTCCCTGGATCTCCTGCACCTTCAGACGGTTCGCTTCGGAGAATCCGACTAAAATTTTGTGGTTCGCCTCGGCGAGGTAATCTATGATACCGTCGATGTCCGACTTGATGTTCTTCGGGCACTGGATGTAGAGATGCCGGTTCGCACTGATATGCAGCGTGTAGGAGATGCTGAAGTGGTACCAGAAAAACTTGTGGAGCGTCGAGTATTTGTAGATCCAGATGATCTCATCGATCGGTACAATGGCATTGCCGTACACCGAGGTCTCGATGAAGAAATGTTCTGTGATAAACATATCCTCCGTTGCAAGCTGCGGCAGCGTCGCAAGTTCATCCTCTGCCTGCTCCAAAAGCTTTTTCGGATTGCCGAACAGCGCGAGATCCTGGCACGCGGGCGAGAAATTGGAAAGCAGATATAGAGGATGAAAATACAATGCAGATCAGGGCATAGCCGCCGGTCGCAAAAATACGACGTAGAGCAGCGTGTTTCCGAGCAGATTGTAATCAGGCTCACTCAGTACATACTGGGAGACTTTGTTGTGAATGCCGTTTTCGGTCCAGTTCAGATCCGAAGCGAGATGATTTAACAGCTCATCAAAATTCTCGGAACCGTGAAGAATCTTGGCACGGACGGACACCTGCGGAATCTCCGGAAGTCCCTGTTCACTGGTATTCGGGGAGAGCAGCACGATGATGCACTCGTCATTCCGCATCGTGTAATAGTAGTAACCGCTGATGTGCCCCAGAAAGGACTGGGTGTAACCGGTGAACTTCAGATCGGATAAGGTGGCGGATATGTATTCTTCATGCCGTCTGTAGGTGCTCTCGAGGGTATCCGGGGCATCGAGCGTGTCCGGAAAAAGCGCTGACAGCAGAGAGAACGAACCACAGTACCAGAAGAAAAATCAGATACAGGATCGGTGTCAGCAGTCTGCGCTTGTAGAATGCCTTTATATTTTGGGTAATATAGTGTTCAAACTGATCGGGCATAGGTGTAAGATCCTTTGCTGTATTTTGCTGTGTTTCCAGAAACATCGGAAAAAACGGCATTTTATGGAATAAGTATACGGTTTACCGGAAAAATAATCAAGAAGATTTGTGCGGGGGAATCTGTCGGCAAACCTTGATTTCACATTGGAAACTTGGTAGTATTACATAGAAATGTTCCGCATGCTGGCGGAAGAGAAAGTGAGAACGATATGGGTGCATACGAGCTTTGCGAGAGTGTATGATCTGTTTATGGATAATGTTCCCTATGAGGAATGGGGTTCCTATCTTACGGGGCTGCTCCGGGAATATGGCATCTGCAGCGGAACGGTTGCGGAACTGGGTTGCGGCACCGGAAAAATGACCAGGCTGCTGGCGGCGGCAGGGTACGATATGATCGGCGTGGACAATTCCGAGGAGATGCTTGAGATCGCACGCGAGGCAGAGTATGAGGCGGATGCGTGGAGTGCGGCAGAAGCATGGGACGAAGCTGCCGAAACCGATGAGCCGGAAGAATATGCAGAACTGGGCGAGCCGGATGAACCGGACGAGTTGCCCAATGGGGAATTCTCTATCTGCTCGAGGATATGCGTGAACTGGAACTGTACGGAAGCGTGTGCGCGGTGGTGTCGGTCTGCGATTCCATGAATTACATTTTGGAGGAAGCGGATCTGCGCGAGGTGTTTTCGCGTGTGCACGAGTATCTGGAGGAGGATGGCGTCTTTATTTTTGACCTGAATACGGTATACAAGTACCGGGATCTTCTGGGAGAGACGACGATTGCGGAAAACCGTGAGGAGGGCAGCTTCATCTGGGAGAATTATTTCCATGAGGCGAGTGCCGTAAACGAATACGATCTGACGCTTTATATCCGCGAGGACGGTGCAACCTACCGCCGGTTTGAGGAAGTGCATTATCAGCGGGCCTATGATTTAAAGACGATTGACAGACTGCTTGCGGATGCGGGAATGGAATTGCTGGCAGCCTACGACGCGTTCACAAAGGAGCCGGTCAAGGAGGATTCGGAGCGGATCTATGTGGTGGCGCGCCCACGCAGGTAGAAGGCTTTGAGAAGATACAGGAACAACGAAGCTGAACTGAGCAGGAAAAGAACATACAGCAAATCCGAAATACAGCAACAATAGAAAAGGAGAACGAAATGAGTCAGGATAGAGATTATATTGTAAGAGCTACCGCAGCGGAGGGAAGTATCCGCGCATTTGCGATCACATCGCGCCATCTGGTGGAGGTGGCGAGAGTGGATCATGACACCAGCCCGGTGATTACGGCAGCGCTCGGCAGACTTCTCTCCGGTGCGGCGATGATGGGAACGATGATGAAGGGGGAGAAGGATCTTATGACGATACAGATCCAGTGCGGCGGCCCGGCGAAGGGCTTTACGGTGACCGCGGATGCAAACGGACATGTCAAGGGATTCCCGAATGTTCCGGATGTGGAACTGCCGTTAAATGCACAGGGAAAGCTGGACGTCGGCGGTGCGCTGGGGCTTGGCGTGATGAGCGTCATCAAGGACATGGGATTAAAGGAGCCGTACGTGGGACAGATCGCGCTGCAGACCGGTGAGATTGCGGAGGATCTGACGTACTATTTTGCCACCTCCGAGCAGGTGCCGTCCGCGGTAGGACTCGGTGTTCTCGTGAATCCGGACCGGTCGGTCAGACAGGCGGGAGGATTTATCATCCAGCTGATGCCGTTTACACCGGACGACGTGGTGGCTCGTCTTGAGAAGAAGATCACGGAGATTGCCTCCGTCACGGAGATGCTGGAAGATGGGAAGACACCGGAGGAGATCTTGGAGTTGATTCTCGGCGAGTTCGGGCTTGAGATCAACGATACGGTGGATGCCGCATTCCAGTGCGACTGCTCCAAGGAGCGCGTCTCCCGTGCGATTGCGACACTGAGCAGAAAAGATCTGGACGACATCGTAAGCGACGGGGAGTCGATTGATGTAAAATGCCAGTTCTGTAACAAAGCGTACCATTTTGACATCGACGAGTTAAAGGAAATGAGAAAATGAGAGATGGATTTGTAAAAGTTGCCGCCGTCACGCCGAAGATCCGCGTGGCGGACACAAAATACAACGCCGACGTGATCGTGGAAGGAATCCGGGAAGCGGCGGCGGCAGGCGCGAAGGTGATCGTGCTGCCGGAGCTTGTCATCACGGGATATACCTGCAGTGATCTGTTTTGCAGGAATATCTTTGGAGCAGGCGAAGCGGGCGCTCGGAACGATCGCGGAGGAGACGGCAGAGGTGGACGCCATTCTTTTTGTCGGTCTACCGCTTGCGTACAACGGAAAACTTTATAATGTGGCAGCGGTGCTCTGCCGCGGGAAGTGCTCGGGTTTGTGCCCAAAACCTATCTTCCGAACTACAATGAATTGTACGAGGCAAGACATTTTGCCAGAGGAATGGCAGATCCGGTCGAGGTCGATTTCGAGGGAGAGTGCGTGCCGATGGGGACGAGGCTTTTATTTGTGTGTACGTCTCTGCCAGAATTAAAGATCGGCGCGGAGCTTTGCGAGGATTTGTGGACGCCGGAGCCGCCGAGTATCCGTCATGCCAGAAATGGTGCGACGCTGCTTGTGAATCTATCTGCATCAGATGAGACCACCGGAAAGGACATCTACCGGCGGGAGCTGGTAAACGGACAGTCGGCGAGACTTCTGTGCGGCTATATCTATGCGAGTGCGGGAGACGGGGAGTCCACGCAGGACGTCGTCTACTCCGGACACAATGTGATTGCCGAGAACGGTCATATTCTAAAGGAATCGGAGCGGTTCGGAAGCGGTGTGATCTGCACGGAGATCGATGTCAAGCGGATCGAGGCGGAGCGCCGCCGGATGACGACGTTTGAGATGGCGGATGACAGCTATGTGGAGGTGCGTTTTCTCTTGAAACGGAGGAGACGGCTCTGAACCGCTTCATCGACCCGATGCCGTTTGTGCCGGGAAACGAGGCGGACCGTATCAGACGCTGTGATGAGATCCTTGCCATTCAGGCAGCGGGATTAAAAGCGTCTGGAGCATACGCACTGTAAGACGGCGGTTGTGGGCATTTCGGGCGGTCTGGATTCCACACTGGCGCTGCTTGTCACCGTGCGCGCGTTCGATCTGCTCGGCATGCCGCACGACCGGATCAAGGCAGTCACGATGCCGGGCTTCGGACGACGGACCGGACCTATGACAACGCGGTGTCCCTGATCCGGTGCCTCGGCGCGGATTTTACGGAAGTCGACATCAAGGAAGCGGTGAATGTGCATTTCCGTGATATCGGGCAGGATCCGGCCGTTCATGATGTGACCTATGAGAACGGCCAGGCAAGAGAGCGGACGCAGATTCTGATGGACATTGCCAACAAAGAGGGCGGCATGGTCATCGGAACCGGCGATCTCTCGGAGCTTGCACTCGGCTGGGCGACGTACAACGGCGATCACATGTCCATGTATGCGGTCAATGCCTCCGTTCCGAAGACGCTGGTGCGCCACCTGGTGCGCTACTACGCGGATACCTGCGGGGATGAGAAGCTTGGCGCGGTATTGACGGATGTGCTGGACACGCCGGTATCTCCGGAGCTTCTGCCGCCGGAGGACGGAAAGATCTCGCAGAAGACGGAAGATCTCGTGGGACCGTACGAGCTTCATGATTTTACCTGTACCACATGCTGCGTCTGGGATTTGCACCGAAAAAGGTGTACCGTCTCGCAAAAGTGGCGTTTGACGGCGTCTACGACGATGAGACGATCTTAAAATGGCTGAAAACCTTTACCGGCGCTTTTGCACAGCAATTCAAGCGTTCCTGTCTGCCTGACGGACCGAAAGTCGGTAGTGTAGCGGTCTCTCGCGCGGGATCTGCGGATGCCGTCGGACGCGTGTGCGGCTGTCTGGCTGCAGCAGTTGGAGGAGATCGGATGATCATGCAGTATCGCAAGGATAAAAACGGAAATGAGATTTCGGTGCTCGGCTACGGGTGTATGCGTTTTACCAAGGAGGGCGGGCATGCCGATATCGATAAGGCGGAAAAGGAGGTCATGGCGGCGATAGATGCCGGTGTGAACTATCTCGATACCGCATATGTCTATGCCGGAAATGAGGCGGCGGTCGGGGAGATCCTCGCGCGCAATCATTGCAGGAACGCATCTACCTGGCGACCAAGCTGCCGCACTACCTGATCAAAGTCGGTGGAGGGCGCCCAGAAGATGTTCGAGGAGGAGCTGCGCCGCTTACAGACAGATTATATTGATTACTATCTGATGCATATGCTGACGGATCTTCCCACCTGGGAAAAGTTAAAAAAGCTCGGCATGGAGGACTGGATCCGGGAGAAAAAGGCGTCCGGACAGATCCGCAACATCGGATTTTCTTATCATGGCAGATCGGATATGTTCATGCAGCTGATCGACGCCTATGACTGGGATTTCTGCCAGATCCAGTATAATTATATGGACGAACATTCGCAGGCGGGCGTGGAGGGACTGCGCTACGCGCATGCGAAGGGGATTCCGGTGATTATCATGGAGCCGCTGCGCGGCGGCAGGCTGGTCAATCTGCTGCCGGAGTCGGCGAAGGAACTGTTCGCACAGGATGAGGAGCACCGCACCCCGGCAGAACTGGCACTCAAGTGGCTGTACGACCAGCCGGAGGTGACCTGCGTGCTCTCCGGCATGAATTCCATGGAGATGGTCGAACAGAACGTGCGCACAGCTTCGGAATACGGCGTCGGGTGTATGACGGAGTCGGACCGCGCGCTGGTGGAAGCGGTGCGGCAGGAGATCACAAAGCACGTCAAGGTGGGATGCACCGGCTGCGGTTACTGCATGCCGTGCCCGCGCGGCGTGGATATCCCCGGAACATTCCGCTGCTACAATGCGATGTACTCCGAAGGAAAAAAGTCCGGCCGCAGGGATTATCTGCAGTGTACGGCGTTCCGCAAGAATCCGGCGAGTGCGTCGCAGTGTGTGGGCTGCGGCAAATGTGAGCAGCACTGTCCGCAGCATATCGAGATCCGCAGGGAGTTAAAAGCGGCGGCGGGAGAACTTGAGACGGTGAAGTACAAGTTTATGAAGACGGCAATCGGCGTGCTGAAGCTCTGGTAAAAAGGTATGACAGGAATAAATTCTATCTGGTAAATCGGAAAAGTGTGTGTTATACTACAGTGCAGATACAAATGAGAGGAGGACTTTGTTATGAAAATGAAGTTTGGTATTAAGGAAGTTGTTGCAACCGGTATTGGCACCGCGCTGTTCGTTGCGCTGACAGAGGTACAGATCCCTCTGGGATTTATCCCGAACACCGCATTACAGCCGAGAGCGGCATTGCTCGCATTCCTTGCAGCCGTATTCGGTCCGGTAGTCGGCGGTATTGTCGGTCTTTTAGGACATGCAATCGGTGATGCACTGTTTTATGGAAGCGTATGGTGGAGCTGGGTATTCCCAGATGCGGTATTCGGTATTCTGGTCGGACTTTTCGCTGCAAAATATGCGATCAAGGACGGCGGATTCGAGAAGAAACAGATCGTGCTGTTCAACGTTGTGCAGGTTGTTGCCAACCTCGCTGCATGGGTGATCGTTGCGCCGGTACTTGACATTGTGATCTACGCAGAGCCTGCCAACAAGGTATTTGCACAGGGTGCATGGGCATGCCTTGGAAACGTGATTATTATTGGTATTCTTGGTACTTTGATCGCAGCAGGATACTCCAAGATCGGAGCAAAATCGTCCAGTCTCTCCAAGGAGGACTAGGCGGATTCCGGCAGCAGCAGAAAGACAGAAGCAGACAGAGTGCGCGGAGACGGGGTGCAAAATGTGACCGGTTCCGCGCACTTTTTCTTCCATTTGGAATTATTATCAAGTATAATAGTCGGGAAGTACCACAAGAGAGGAAGACGAGGATTTCGGAATGGAACCGATCATAGAATTTCAGAATTTTTCTTTTAAATATCGTTCCCAGAAGGAACCGACGCTAAAGGACATCAATCTCGCAATTTATCCGGGAGAAGGTACTGATCGTCGGACCGTCCGGTTCCGGAAAGTCGACATTAGCGCACTGCATCAACGGGCTTGTGCCGTTTTCCTATGCCGGAGACATAACGGGGACTTACCGCATTAAGGGCGAGGATCCCGCAAAGCTTGGTATTTTTGGACTGTCGAAGTCTGTGGGTACGGTTTTGCAGGACACGGACGGTCAGTTCATCGGGCTTACGGTGGCGGAGGATATCGCATTTGCGCTGGAGAATGACAGAGTGGAATATCACGAGATGCGCGGGCGCGTGGACAAAGCGGCGGACGCTGTGGATGTAAAGACCTGCTCGATCACGCGCCGGGGCGCTGTCTGGTGGACAGAAGCAGCGCGTATCCATGGCGGGCGTGCTGGTCTGCGATGTGGAAATTCTGCTTTTGACGAGCCGCTTGCCAATCTGGACCCGGCGACGGGAAAGCGCACGATCGCTTTGATCGATGAGCTACAGAAGGCAAAAGGGGCAACGATCCTGATTATTGAGCATCGTCTGGAAGATGCACTGTACCGGGATGTGGACCGCATCATTGTCGTCGGTGAGGGAAAGATCGTGGCGGATACGACGCCGGATGAACTTCTGGCAGCCAATGTACTGGCGGAGGAGGGAATCCGCGAGCCACTCTACATCACGGCGCTTAAGATGCGAGATCCGTCCCGAGACGCATCCGGCGCATGTGGAGACGATGGAATTGTCCGGTTATAAGGAGGCGCTGTGCCGCTGGAACGAGAAGGTTGCACTGCCGGAGAAAAAACCGGGGGATGACGTCATCCTCTCGGTGGAGAATCTTGCTTTTTCCTATGACGGAAGAACGCCGATTCTAACCGACATCCATATGCAGGTACAAAAGGGCGAGATGCTGGCGATTGTTGGCAAGAACGGTGCCGGAAAGTCGACGCTCTCGAATCTCATCTGCGGCTTTTAAAGCCCGGTCAGGGGCGGATTCTGTTTGGCGGCGAGGACATTGCAGACTGGTCGATCAAGGAGCGCGGCGAGAAGATCGGACTTGTCATGCAGAATCCGAATCAGATGATCAGCAAACCGATGATCTATGATGAGGGTGGCGCTGGGACTTGCGGTGCGCGGCGTGCCCGAGGAGGAGATTAAGGAGCGGGTCTATGCAACCTTAAAGATCTGCGGCCTCTACCAGTTCCGTAACTGGCCGGTCTCCGCGTTAAGCTTCGGTCAGAAGAAGCGCGTGACGATCGCTTCGATCCTCGTGCTGCATCCGCAGGTGCTGATTTTGGACGAGCCGACGGCGGGACAGGACTACAGACATTATACGGAGATCATGGAGTTTTTAAAGAAGCTGAATGAGGAGTACGGCATTACGATCATCATGATCACACATGACATGCATCTCATGTTAGAGTATACGAACCGCGCGGTCGTGATTGCTGACGGCAGGCTTCTGGCAGATACCGCTCCGGCGGCGGTACTCACGGATGACGCGGTGGCGGATCGTGCCTATTTGAAGAAAACATCTCTCTACGATCTGGCGGTGCGCTGCGGCATTGCAGAGCCGACACAGTTCGTGGAGCGCTTTATCGGCTACGAGCGGCAGATGAGAGCGGCGGAAAGAGAGGAGGAAGCATAATGTCGCGCGTATTATCATATGAAGAAAAAGACACATGGATTCACCGTCTGAGCGGGGTGACAAAGCTTTTGTTTTTCCTCCTGTGGTCGATCACCAGCATGATCTCCTACGATACGCGGGTGCTCTTATGCTTGTGTGCAGCCTGATTATTTTGCCATGTCGAAGACGAAGTGGAAGCAGGTCGGTACGGTATTCAAGTTCATCATGTTTTTCTGGTGATCAATCATCGCCATTTTTCTTCTCCGGGACGGGGATTTACGGAACGGAGACGCCGATAGTGCATCTGTTTGGACATTACAGCTGACAAAGAGCAGCTGTTTTATGAGTTCAACGTGATGGTAAAATACCCTGACGGTCATTCCAGCGGTGTTCATGTTTATCGTGGCAACGAATCCGAGCGAACTGGCCGCTTCTTTAAACCGTGTTGGTGTCAGCTAAAAGATCGGTTACTCCGTGGCGATTGCGCTCCGGTATATTCCGGATGTGCAGGATGATTTTGCAAAAATCAAGCACGCCCAGGAGGCGAGGGGAATTGAGATGTCTGGCAAGGCGAAGCTCGGCGACCGCATCAAGAACGTGGCGGCGATCATTTTCCCGCTGGTATTCTCCAGCATGGATCGCATCGACGTGGTCAGCAATGCGATGGAGCTCCGTGGGTTCGGAAAGCACACACCTGGTATATGGGAAAGCCGTTGGCGGCGGCAGACTATGCGGTGCTGATTGTGACGGCGGCATTTTCCGCGGTGGCACTGATGATTACCTTCAGCAACGGAAGCCGTTTTTACAATCCGTTTGTGTAATTAAAATAGAAGAAAGCGGGTTTAGAATACGATGGAACAAATGGAAGCATTAAAACAGTCGATCCGGGAAAAAGGGAAGATGGTTGTTGCATTTTCCGGCGGTGTGGATTCGACATTCTTATTAAAAGTGGCACATGACGTGCTGGGAGATGGGGCGGTCGCAGTGACGGCTCGCTCCTGTTCCTTTCCGGAGAATTAAAGAGGCCAAAGCATTCTGTGAGAAGGGCACATAAAACATATCGTGGTGGAGTCGGAGGAATTGCAGATTGAGGGATTTTCCCATAATCCGACCAACCGCTGCTACCTCTGCAAGAAGGAGCTTTCACAAAGATCTGGGATATTGCAAAGGAGTACGACATCCCCTACGTGGCGGAGGCGTCCAATCTGGACGACAACGGCGATTACCGCCCGGGACTGATGGCGGTTGCGCCGAGCGCTTAGTCCGCTGCGCGAGGCGGGGATGAACAAGAGCATGATCCGCGAACTCTCCCACGGGCTGGGGCTTCCGACATGGAATAAGCAGTCGTTTGCATGTCTTTCTTCCCGCTTTGTCTACGGGGAGGAGATCACCGAGGAGCGCCTTGGCATGGTGGACCGCGCGGAGCAGCTTCTGCTGGATGCCGGATTTCATCAGGTGCGCGTGCGGATTCACGAGAGCGGAACGAACACGATTGCCCGTATCGAGATCGGCACGGAGGATTTTGCAAAAATGTTTGCAGACGATTTTTACCAGAAGGTCAATGCGGCATGCAAGGAGATCGGTTTTACCTATGTGACACTCGATCTCGGCGGATACCGGATGGGAAGCATGAACGACGGCATCCGGAAAGCATAATATTAAAACTGCATAGAATAATAGAAATAGAGTAACAGAACAAAACAGAAGGATTCTCTGACACAGAATGCTTCTGTTTCTTTTTTAGAACAAAAAGAAATTATTTAATTTCCTACTTGACATATATATAAAGTAGGAGTATATTTCTTTTATATCATATAAAACAGCTAGGAATAATAAGAAATAAGATAGGATGTGAAAATGTGAACTGGGAAGTCATCTCGCAATACCTGCCGCTGTATCAGAAAGCCATGTGGCTGACACTCCGGATCGGCTGGATGGGAATTGCATTTCAATCATCATTGGTCTTATATGTGCGCTGATTGTACATTATAAGATACCGGTGGCGAGACAGATTGTAAAAATATATATCGAATTGTTCCGCAACACACCGCTTCTGGTGCAGCTCTTTTATCTATTTCGGACTGCCGAAGGTGGACTTTCCATCTCCGCGGATGTCTGCGGCGTGGCGGGTCTGGCACTTTTGGGAGGAAGCTATATGGCGGAGGCGTTCCGCAGCGGACTCGAGGCGATCGAGCCGATCCAGATGGAGAGCGCGTTAAGCCTTGGCATGACGAAAAAGCAGGCAGTGCTCTATGTCATCCTGCCGCAGGCGGTATCCATCAGCGTACCGGCATTTGTGGCGAATGTGATCTTCCTGTTAAAAGAGACGAGTGTGTTTTCAGCAATCAGTCTGATGGATCTGATGTTTACAGCAAAAGACCTGATCGGGCTTTACTATAAGACAGCGGAGTGCCTGTTCTTACTGGTGGTATTTTATCTGATTATTTTACTTCCGGTATCCATCCTTGGAACGTTGTTAGAGAGGAGGCTGCGCTATGCCGGATTTGGGAATTAGTGTCCTGTTTAAGGGCAAGAACATGATAAGGCTTCTGGGCGGTCTGTGGTTGGCGCTTAAGATCAGCCTGATCTCTGTGGTCATCAGTATTCCGCTCGGCATTCTGCTCGGCATCGTCATGACATGGAAGAATCCGGTGACAAAAGCAGTGACAAGAGTGTATCTGGAGATTGTCCGCATCATGCCGCAGATGGTACTGCTGTTTCTCGTGTTTTTCGGAACGACGCGGATGTTTGGCTGGAATTTATCGGCGGAGTTTGCATCGGTAATCGTATTTACATTCTGGGGAACCGCAGAGATGGGAGATCTGGTGCGCGGCGCGTTAATCAGTATCCCGAAGCACCAGTATGAGAGTGGTGCAGCGCTTGGAATGACGAGAAGTCAGATTTATTTTTACATTATTATCCCGCAGACCCTGCGGCCTCTGATCCCGCTGTCGATCAACCTGGTCACCCGTATGATCAAGACGACAAGCCTTGTGATGATGATCGGTGGTGGAGGTGCTAAAGGTGACACAGCAGATCATCGAGGCAAACCGTATGGCATCGCCGAATGCGGCGTTCGGACTGTACGGAACCGTGTTTGTACTTGTATTTCCTGGCATGCTGGCCGATCAGTATGCTGGCGGGACATCTGGAAAAGAAATGGAGTAACTGATATGAAGGCAGAAGCAGAAGAATTGTTAAAAATTGAACATATCAAAAAATCCTACGAGGGAAATGAGATCTTAAAGGATCTAAGCCTGACCATCCACAAAGGAGAGGTTGTGGTTATCATCGGACCATCCGGATGCGGTAAGAGCACACTGCTTCGATGTATCAACGCCTTAGAGCCGATACAGGAGGGAAGCATTACACTCCGAGGCGAGACCATCGACGGAAAGGCGAAGAATATCGCCGGGATCCGCCAGAAGGTCGGGATGGTATTTCAGAGCTACGAACTTTTTCCACACAAGACGATCCTGGAAAATGTGATCCTGGCGCCGCTTAAGGTGCAGAAGAGAACAAAAGAGGACGCCGTTTCCGAGGCAAAACAGCTTCTGGAAAAAGTAGGGCTTCTCGACAAGTGTGACAGTTTTCCGAGACAGCTTTCCGGCGGTCAGAAGCAGCGTGTTGCGATCGTGCGTGCACTGATGATGCACCCCGAGATTATGCTGTTCGATGAGGTGACCGCAGCGCTTGATCCGGAGATGGTGCGCGAGGTACTGGATACGATGTTAGAGCTTGCTAAGGCAGGAAGCACTATGGTGATCGTCACACACGAGATGTCCTTTGCAAGGGCGGTTGCAGACCGTGTGGTCTTTATTGACCAGGGAGAGATTGTGGAAGAAGGAAAGCCGGATGAATTTTTTACCCATCCGACGACAGAGCGTGCGAAAAAGTTTCTGCACACATTTGAATTTGAGGCAGTCCGCGACTAGAGAGCGGCACAAAAGGTTGATTCTGAAGCTTCGATGGAAGTTTGGAATAGAAAGAGAGGACAATATTATGAAAAAAGAAAGATTAACGAAGAGACTGGCACTGTTTACAGCACTGACATTAACTGGAGCAATGCTGGCAGGCTGTGGCAATACAGATGCAGCGGAGAGCAGCAGTGATGCGCAGACAGGAGTTACCGCAGATACACAGGCAGCCGCAGGCGATGCATCCGCAGATGTGGTATACCGCACCTTAGACGAGATCAAGGAGAGCGGCACAATCAACATCGGTGTATTTTCCGACAAGAATCCATTTGGCTATGTGGATGAGAACGGAGAGTATCAGGGATATGATGTCTACTTTGCAAACCGTCTGGCAGAGGATCTCGGCGTGGATGTGAACTTCGTTTCCACCGAGGCTGCAAGCCGTATTGAGTATTTACAGACCGGAAAAGTAGATGTCATTCTGGCTAACTTTACCGTGACACCGGAGCGCGCGGAGGAAGTTGATTTTGCACTCCCGTACATGAACGTATCCCTCGGTGTGATTTCTCCGGATTCTGCAGTGGTTGAGAGTCTGGATGATCTGACAGCGGATGATCCGGTGATCGTGATTTCCGGTACAACAGCAGAGACCTACCTGACCGAGAACTATCCGGATCTGACCTTACAGAAATATGATTCCTATGCGGCAGCAAAGACAGCGCTTGAGAACGGAAGCGGTGTTGCATGGGCAAATGACAACACAGAGGTCATTGCATTTGCACTCCAGAACCCGGGCTATACCGTAGGTATACCGGAGCTTGGAAGCACAGATACAATTGCGCCGGCAGTCAGCAAGGGCAACACGACCGTATTAGACTGGATCAATGAGGAGATCAAGGCACTCGGCGAGGAGAATTTCTTCCACGCAGATTACGAGGCAACACTGGCTGACACTTACGGCAGTGACTACGAGGATACGCTTGTGGTAGAGGGCGGCGAGACAAAGTAAGAACTGACCATGTAACGGAAGGTTCAAAGCACAGGGGACTGTATGAATCGTACAATGCACTGTTTGCGGAACACTGGAAGGAGCAGGCAGGGCAGGATGTGACGGTGATCCAGTCACACGGAGGTTCAGGCAAGCAGGCACTTGAGGTTGCAAACGGCCTGGAGGCGGATGTGGTGACGCTGGCACTGGAGGGGATGTGCAGGTGGTTGCGGATGCGGGAATGATTGAGGATGGTTTTGAGGATGAATTTGATCAGGAAAGTTCCCCGTACACATCGACGATTGTTTTTCTGGTGCGCAAGGACAATCCGAAGAACATTGCGGACTGGGATGATCTGCTCCGGGAGGACGTGGGCGTCATCACCCCGAACCCGAAGACGTCCGGCGGAGCGCGCTGGAATTATCTGGCGGCATGGTACTATTTTGAAAGTCAGGGACAGAGCGGGGAAGAGATCACAGAGAATATGAAGACACTCTATCACAATGTGCTGGTGCTGGATTCGGGTGCGCGCGGTGCGACGACCACGTTTGCGGAGAACTTCTACCGCCCGTCGGATCCGGATGTTTTTTCCGATTATATCAGTACATCGGGGGAGCGCGTCATCACGGAACTGCCGGCAGACGGAAAATGGATCGTGGATGACATTGCACTCACGGATATTGCGCACTTTGGTGGATGGAGTGAGGCGTCGGCGAAGCATTTCGCGGACGGCGGAGTGTTTGAAGCAATTCATGAACAGTGATTAGGAAATTTACAGGGAACGCCCGGCAGAGCAATCTGCCGGGCGTTAAATTTTTGCGCTGGATGCCCGGATGATAAGTTCTGTATCCAGAATCAGAGATTTGGGAAACATCTCAGGATGGTTGATGGAATCAAGAAGAAGTTCGCATGCCGAATAGCCCAGCTGAAAACTCGGCTGGTTTACGAGTGGTAATCGTCGGACAGGTCATGATGGAGATGTCCAGGTTATCAAATCCGACGACAATAATATCCTCCGGAATACGAAGATCAAAGCGTTTAGCGGCACGAATGACAGCGGCGGCAAAAACGTCTGAGATAACGAAAAAAGCATTTGGACGAATTTCATTATTCAACAGACGGCAGACTGCGGAGTATGCCATCTGGTAATTTACTTCAGGCAGGCTGACAATCCAGTCCGGACGAACGGAAATATCTTTGCGGAGCGTATCAAGAAAACCTTCCTGACGCTTCACAGCATATTTAAAGGACATGGGACCGTTTATCATTGCGATTTTATTACAATTACAGGAAACAATATATTCTGCAGCGCTTGTTGCGGCACTATAGTCGTCTATGCTGACATAAGGGTAATCCGCGTGCTCGTTATATTCGCTGCATTGAACTAACGGTACGACAGAGTGGATCATATCCAGCTGTTCCTTGGAGACATGATTCAATAAAATGACTCCGGCGGCATGTACCTGTTTTAACAGATTGATAAAAGAGTAAATAGAACTCCGGTCAAGCGGGGAGTCGTTGATCAGCAGACGATAACCGTGTGCCTTGGCGGATACAAGGGCGCCGTCGATGACTTTCAGGTAGAAAACGTTATCGAGTTCCGGAACATTCAAAATAATAAGAGGCTGTTCGGTAGCCGCAGCTATAGTACCCTTTTCGAGAAGACATCCCAGTGCGGACATGGCATTTTCGACTTGCTGGATGGTTTCGGATTTTACAAGTTCTCTATGACGCAACACTCGGGAAACAGTGGCAGGGGAGACCCCTGCTTTTTTTGCGATGTCTGCGACCGTAATTTTATCTTTTTTCATATCTCTGTGAGCCTCCTGTGTATCAATATAATAATGATACACCAGTTTTGTTTATTTTGTAAATATAAAATGAAACAAAATGTGAAAAGTTTTCAGCTATATAAGAAATACTTTGGCGATTATTGACAAAATAAACGAAAATAAAGAAACAAAGCGCTGAAAATGCTTGAAATGACGATAGAATGATTGAATTGCTGAAAAAATATGTTACTTTTGTTTCAAGAGAATGAAAGAATGAAAGAAAATATGAAAGGAGATAACATGAAGGTTGGAATAATCGGGTGTGGAAAAATTGCACAGGTTAGACATATTCCGGAATACCTGGAAAATCCGGATGTAGAAATTGTTGGATATTATGACTGGAATGCTGACCGGGCAGCAGAACTGGCAGCGCAATTTGGCGGCAAGGCATATAGCACGGAGGATGAACTTCTGGCAGACAAGGAGATGGATGCTGTCAGTGTCTGTGTGGCAAATAACGCACATGCAAAAGTTACGATCAAGGCGTTGAATGCTGGAAAGCATGTCCTTTGTGAGAAACCGATGGCAGTAACGCTGGAGGAATGCATGGACATGGTAAAAGCTGCGGATGAAAACGGGAAATATCTGATGATAGGGCAGAACCAGAGATTTGCAAAAGCACATGTAAAGGCGAAAGAGTTAATCTCTGAGGGAGTAATCGGAGACGTAATTACTTTTAAGACGACATTCGGACATGGCGGTCCGGAGACATGGGGAATTGACGGTGCGAAGAACACATGGTTTTTTGACAAATCGCGTTCCGTTATGGGAGCAATGGCAGACCTGGGGTTCATAAGACGGATCTGATACAGTTTCTGCTTGATTCGAGAGTCATTGAAACAACAGCGCATATAACAACGCTTTGACAAGAAGGACGCGCAGGGAAATCTGATCGGTGTGGATGACAATGCAATCTGCATCTATAAGATGGAGAACGAGTGGTTGGAACCATGACGGCAAGCTGGACTTATTACGGGGAAGAGGATAATTCAACAATTCTTTACGGAACAGAAGGAATTATGAAAATATATGATGATCCGGTTTACTCTATTAAAGTCATCACACGCGGCGGTGAGAAAATTCTATACGACATAGACAAAATTCAAACCAACGATAATCAGACGAAGTCCGGAATCATTGATTCTTTTGTGGAAGCAGTGGTAAATAATCATGAACCTGAAGTGAGCGGAAGGGATGTGCTGAATGCAATGAAAGCAATATTCGCAAGCCTGGAATCTGCAAAAGAGAAAAAAACAATCATGATTCAATAGGAGGATACACGGATGAAACTTGGATTTGTAAGTTCGATACTGGATGGATGGTCTTTTGAAGAAATGATCGATACGGCTGCGGCACAGGGATTTGAATGTGTCGAGATCGCATGCTGGCCTAGTGCAGGGAAGACAGAGAGAAGGTATGCGGGGGTGTGCCATATTGATACAGAGACGCTTGATGATCAGAAGGCGGAGTACATCTTAAACTACTGTAAAGAGCGAAAAATAGAGATATCTTCTCTTGCTTTTTATCCGAACACGATGGATCCGGACGAACAAAAACGCGAAGAGAATATTCGACATCTGAAGAGCGTGATCGATGCCAGCGCGAAGCTGAACGTCAATATGGTTACGACTTTTATCGGGCGGGATCAGACAAAAAGCGTGGAAGAGAATTTAAAGCTGGTAGAGAAAATCTGGCCGCCTATTCTGGAGTATGCGAAAGAACGAAAGGTGAAGATCGCCATTGAAAACTGTCCGATGCTCTTTGGCGAGACCAGTGGCCCTGGGGACAGAATCTTATGACATCACCGGAGAACTGGGATAAGATTTTTGAGATCCTTGACAGCGAATATCTGGGAATCAATTTTGACCCGTCGCATTTTGTATGGCAGATGATGGACTACATCCATCCCATCTATGAATATAAGGATAAGATTTTTCATGTACATTTTAAGGATATAAAGTTATATCCGGAGAAACTGGCAAAGGTAGGGGTTATGGCTTATCCACTGAAGTTTATGTCGCCTAAGCTCCAGGATTGGGGATGTAAATTGGGAAAGTTTGTGAGTGCGCTCACGGACATTGGCTATGACGGATACGTATGTATTGAGGTAGAAGACAAAGCGTTTGAGAGCTCCAGGAAGATTTTAAAGAGTCTTTTAAAATCAAAAGAGTATATCAGACAGTTTCAATGTAATTGGACGGTAGAAGTACCGTTTCAATAAATAAAGAAAGAAGGAAAAACTATGAGAGAATTTTGGCATTGGCAATGACAACAGCAATGGTATTGGGAGGAACAGCATGCGGAGGATCGGATGCTGCGACGGAAAGCGCGTCGACATCACAGGCAGCTACAGAAAAACAGAACACCGGAGAAAGCGAAAACGGGGATAGCACGCATATCTATGTTTTGACAGCACCGGAGGACCATGGCTGGACAGGTTCTGTTGCAACATTTGCAAGGAGAAAATCGAGGAAGTAAATGCAGCAGGAACATACACAAGCGAGCTGATTACTTCAGCGGATGCTTCAGAGCAGATTAGAAATATTGAGGATATCCTCTCAAAAGGTGAGAAAAATATCGCGATTGTTATTCAGCCAATTGATGACACAGAGCAGTCAGCGATCCAGCAGATCGTGGATGCAGAAATACCATATGTAGCATTTGACCGGATCATTGATGGTGTTGCATCGAGCGCTGTATCGAATGTAAAAGGCGACAATGAAGGAATCGGTGTCGCCGCGGCAGCATATTTCGTATCCTGCGGAATGCAGCCGGGGGATGAGGTATATGTATATGAGGGCGATACCTCTTCGGTAACAACACTCCGTGACCAGGGATTTAAAGAATATCTGCTTGGAAATGCAGAGTTCGGGACGCTACGATTGAGGATTCCTTAAAGTGGACAGAAGAGCAGGTGGAAAGTGCAATCACATATTCAGGAGCAATGAACTGGAGCAGATCAGATACAAGACCGCATTTGAGTCATTGATGAGGTGATGCTGGAAACGCTGATACAAAGTGGTTCTATGCGGAAGATGATGAGCTTGCAATGGGTATTATCGAGGCGCTCAACGGCGGTGGAATCGATGAGACAACCAAAGAGGCATTTCTTGCAAATCAGCCGGTAATCAGTGGTTGTGGCGGACTGGATGAATTTTACGGAATGCTTCGCGGCGAAATTATACAGAACTTACAGCCCAGTTTGGAGGTCTGGTATCTGTTACATATAGTCCGTCGATGATTCAGACAGCAATTCAGGATATGGTAGATTATCTTGATGGAAAAACGGTACCGCAGGATCATGTGATTGAATGTGAAAATGTGACATCTGAGAATGTGACAGAGTACGAAGGATTCTAATTTGGTAAACCAATGCATGTTGTCTGCCCGATATGGTGGACAACATGCATGATAAAAGATGATCATTTCGGTAGAATGGAGTTATTTATGAGTTTATTAGAGATGAACGGAATATGCAAATCCTTTAATGGCATACAGGTGCTGAAAGAAGTTTCTCTGCGGGTGGAAGCGGGAGAGGTTCATGCACTTTTGGGAGAATGGAGCTGGAAAATCTACGCTTATGAATATTCTCACAGGTGTACATGACAAAGACGCCGGAACAGTTGTGTTTGACGGAAAAGAAATGAAAAATATATCCGTAAAATCTTCGGAAAACGCAGGATTGCGTTTGTACATCAGGAGTTGAACCTGTTTAATGATTTAAAGGTTTATGAAAATATTTTTCTTTGCAGAGAATATACCAATAAATTCGGGAAAGTCGATACAAAGAGAATGATAAAGAGTCGAGGGAACTTTTCGAGGAACTGGGTGTGGAAATTGATCCGGAAATAGAGGTGTCCGGGCTTACGACAAGCCAGAAGCAGCTTCTGGAGATATCGAAGGCATTGTTTTTTAAGGCAAAGTTGCTGATTCTTGATGAGCCGACGACAGCTTTGAACAACAGTGAGATCGAACATCTTTCCATATTATAGAGCGACTGAAGGAAAGCGGGACAGCGTTTATCTTTATATCTCATAAAATGCCGGAAATTTTCAGAATTTCAGACAGCTATACGATTTTCCGTAACGGGGAATTTATTGATTCCGGAAAAATCAGCGAGGCGGATACAGATACCATCATACAGAAGATGGTGGGAGAAAATTATTCTTCCGGCGAGATTTATGAACCGAGACAAAAAGGCGAAGCTGTTTTAAAACTTGAGAATCTGAGCGGAGAAGGATTTTGTGACGTCAGTTTTGAAGTTAAAAAGGGAGAGATTATCGGGCTGACGGGACTGCAGGGAGCGGGCAGCAGTGAACTTCTTCAGTGCATGTTCGGTGCAACACCTGCATATGGCGGAAATATGTATGTAAATGGAAATTGTGTGCCTCATCATTCGATTCAGGCGGCAATGAAGAACAAGGTTGCAATGCTTCCGGCAAACAGGAAAGAAAATTCGGTTGTTCCTGATATGTCGATTTTGGAGAATATGTACCTGGCGGAACATGTTCTTTCCAAAAAGAAACCTTGTATTTCTAAAAAACAGGAAGAGAAAAAATATCAGAATTTTAAAGATATATTAAATATAAAAGCAGCCGATAGTGCGGATTTTATTACGTCGCTAAGCGGTGGCAACCAGCAGAAGGTATTTCTGGCAAGATGGCTTGACACAGATGCGGATATCCTGCTTCTGGATAATCCTACACGGGAATTGACATCGGAGCAAAGCGGAAATCTACCGGTTGATTCTGAAGCTTGCTTCCGAAGGAAAAACCATACTGCTTAACACACTTGAGATACCGGAAATAAAAAAAGTTGCAGACCGCTGTATCGTATTTTATAACGGGAAAATTGCAGGAAGTCTTGCGCATAGCCAGATAGATGAAACAACAGTGATGAGTTATGCAACAAATGCTGTACAGTTAGAGGAGGTTTTATAATGAAGGAGAAATCAAAACGAACGAAATTCCTGAGTGAATACAGCTACATTGCTGTTTATGTTATCATTTTAATCGTATATGTGATTACCAATCACGGTTTGACGATGAGTGGATTTATGAATATATTCCGGCATTCTGCAGTCATTGGAATCATTGGATTCGGCATGGGACTGATCTGTTTGACCGGAGATATCGACCTTTCTGTAGGTTCCATGCTTGCGCTTGTAAGCGGTTTTTCGGTAGTGATATTTAACATGACAGATAACATCCTATTGACGTTCCTTTTTGCGGTAGGGTTTGGCGCAGTGTGCGGTCTGATCAACGGTATGCTGGTCGGATATGGAAAAATTCCGGCATTTATTGCAACACTTGCGACAATGCTTATTTACCGCTCATTTGCACAGTATTATTGCCAGCATATCGATAAGAACCTTATCGGCGGCGGAAGTTCTGTTTACCGCATGGCGAATGCGAATACGCTGTATCAGGCAATGTATAATATGGGAAACGGAAAAGTGCTTACGGTTCCAATCGTGGGAATCCTCCTCATTGAAGTGACAATTATTTTTGTGTATCTGACAACGGAAACAAAATACGGAAAACAGATCTATGCGGTTGGAAGCAATGCGAAGGCAGCGCGCATGACAGGAATTGACGTTGATAAGGTAAAGGTTTCTGTTTTTGTAATTGCAGGAGCGCTTGTCGGACTGGCATCGTTTGTATGGATTGCGATGAATGCGTCGGCAGACCCGGCAACAACCGGAAGCAGCTATGAGATGTATGCGATTGCGGCAGTGGTTCTCGGCGGAATCAGCATGTCAGGCGGCAGAGGAAAAATGCTTGGTATTCTCTTTGGTGCGATGTCCTACACAGTCATTGATAAAATTATAGTGGCGTTAAAGATGGATTCTCTCATCAATGACGCAATCAAAGGCATTATCCTTATTGTGGTAATTATGATTCAGATTGTAAGTCCGAGAATTGGAAAAAATTCAGAAAAGATAAAAAGGGCTTCCAGAAGGATGGAAGTTTTTCAAAAGCAGACATGGTGTTCCGATAAGCAATCGGTATCATGTCTGTTTTTGCGTGTATATACAATATAAAATATAAAATTACTATTTGGTTGTAAGATCGGAAAAAGTGCGTGGCATTGCCAAATACGAATTGTGAAACGGAAAGTTCTGTGGCAAAATGATTTTGTGATATTATATGATGCAGGCGATTTCCACAAATATGATGGACTGACAGGTCTGTTTGTGAAATTAGTGAATGCGGATAACGAATTATTAAAGGATGCCTACATGAAAAATGGTATCGATTATCTGTGGGAGGGCGGTGAAAAATTCATCGGTCTTGAGAAAAATAATAAAGATCGAAGCGCTGTTTTCGGATTTTAAGAAGGATGGATACAGCATCCGGCAGACATTGACATTTTAGAAGAGAGACGGGAAAAAGGAGGCAATCATGTTTCAACCAATCAGAAGAAAGACAAAAGAAATCAGCACAGAGGCGGCAAAATATTATCCGGATGAGGCGATGATCGAGGAGGAGATGGAGCGCGTGGGAAAAGCGGTGAGCGTATACGAGATTACGATCGAGCATCTCAGCGGAAAGGAAATACAGGAGAGATAACACGGATGCACGACGCACGGCGTCTGCGGAATGGAGGAAGCATGGATCAGTGGATGGAGCTTGCGATGCGCGTGCAGAGCATTGCGCAGGCGGGACTTACCTACGGTGGAACCGAATATGACAAGGAGCGCTACGAGGAGCTGCGGAACATAGCGGCAGAGATGCTGTGTGTGGGGACGGAAGTGCCGGTGGATACGGTAAAACGGTTTTCTGCAATGAAACAGGATACCAGACGCCCAAGATTGACACCCGGGCGGCTGTCTTTGTCGATGGAAAAATACTGATGGTGCATGAAAAACGGGACATGGTCGCTGCCGGGCGGCTGGTGCGACGTGGATCAGTCGGTGGCGTCCAACACGGCAAAAGAGACCCATGAGGAAGCAGGTCTTCTCGTGAAGCCGGAGAAAGTGATCGCGGTTCACGATTGAGAAAGCATAACCGCTACAATCTGCCCTACGGCGTGATAAAAATATTTGTGCAGTGCAGCGTCACCGGCGGAAGCTTCCAGGAAAACATTGAGACGACGGAGACCGCGTATTTTGCAAAGGACGCCCTTCCGTCTCCGCTTGCGGAAGAAAAAGTGACGGCGGAACAGATCGGGATGTGCTTTGCGGCATATGAGAGCAGCGGCTGGAAGACCGTGCTGGATTAGTCACATTGAAATACAGCTGGAATTGTTGCAATAAGTATAGAGACTCATTTGTAATAAGTAATATTATCAGAAGACCAGAGAACAAAAGTTCCAGAATAAACAGACGGCGGCAAATTCTTTGAAGCAAAATTCACCGCCGCATGGTTATCTGGAACTTTTAAGTATCTATTTCTGATAATATTACTTATTCACCCAAACAAGATCTATGCTTATCGCGGCAATTCCTCTGTATCATATGTCACTTTACCACTTTATTACTAAAATTACAAAACATACTTTACAGTGTGGATAGAGTAGGAGTAAAGTATATTTCATATAAAATAGATAGGAAAAGTAAGAAAATAGGAGGAGTGTCGCATGAGAGGGAAAAAACAGAAAACAGAACGTGTGATTCCGGGAGTCGGACTGTCCTTTGGAATCACCATAACGATGCTGGGACTGATTGTCGTGATTCCGCTCTGTTCACTGATTATCTTCTCGGCGCAGATGTCTTTTCCTGAGTTTGTGGCGACGATCACGAACCGGCGTGTGGTATCCAGCTATCTGGTTAGTTTTTAGACCGCATTTTTCGCGGCGCTGGTGGACGCCGTCATGGGCGTGATTTTGGCCTGGGTGCTGGTGCGGTACGAATTTTCGGGGAAGCGGATCATGAACGGAATCATAGAACTTCCGTTTGCGCTTCCGACCGCGGTGGCGGGCATTGCGCTGACGCATCTGACAACAACCAACGGATTGGTGGGCGCCTTTTTTTACAATAAGTTTGGAATTGAGATCGCCTACACAAAACTGGGAATTACTGTGGCGCTGATTTTCATCGGGATTCCGTTTGTGGTGCGGTCGGTACAGCCGGTGCTTGAGAAGATCGATCTCCAGTATGAGGAGGCGGCACACATGCTCGGAGCCAATACGAGACAGACCGTGTTCCGGGTGATTTTACCCGAGATTGCCCCGGTGCTTCTGGCGGGATTTACGATGTCCTTTGCGAGAGGGCTCGGCGAATACGGAAGCGTGGTGTTCATTGCGGGCAACACGCCGTATGAGACGGAGATCGCGCCGTTAATGATTATGTCGAAGCTGCAGGAATTTGATTACGCGGGGGCAACGTCCATCGCACTGGTGATGCTGTTTACTGCATTTGTGATTCTGTTTTTCAACGCAGCCATCCAGAGCCGCGTAGCGAAAATCACAAGCGGAATCGCATAGCACGCGAAGAGGTCGTTCACAAATGATGAGGGCGTGACGCAGCGAGCGATCCGCCACATCAAGAAACGGATGCCGGAGCTTCTCGTGATCGCGGATGTGTGTCTGTGCGAGTACACGTCCACGGACACTGTGGCCTTGTGTGTGAGGGTGAGATTTTAAATGATGAGACACTGCCGCTTTTGGCAAAAATGTCGGTAAGTCTCGTAAAGGCAGGCGCGGACGTGATTGCTCCATCCGATATGATGGACGGAAGAGTGGCGGCGATCCGTGAGGCTCTGGATGAGAACGACTGCAAAAATACCATGCTGATGGCGTACAGCGCAAAGTTTGCATCCGGTTTTTACGGACCGTTCCGCGAGGCGGCACATTCCGTGCCGAGTTTTGGCGACCGCAGAACTTACCAGATGGATCCGGCAAACCGCAGGGAAGCCATCCGGGAATGTCTGTCCGATATTGAGGAGGGCGCAGACATCATTATGGTAAAGCCTGCGCTTGCGTATCTGGATGTCGTAAGAGGTCATGGACCGTACGGATTACCCGCTGGCGGCGTACAATGTGAGCGGGGAGTATGCGATGGTAAAGGCGGCAGCGGCAAACGGCTGGATTGATGAGCGGCGGATCGTGATGGAGATCATGACCGGCATCAAACGCGCGGGTGCGAAAATCATCATCACCTATCACGCGCTGGATGTGGCAAAGTGGCTGGACGAGGAGAGAAAGTAGTGGAAGAGAATGGCAGCAGTGCCGGAAATGAGGAGAAATATGCAGTATACAGAATCAGAACGATTATTTGAGGCATCAAAAATGTATTCCGGGCGGCGTCAACAGTCCGGTGCGCGCCTATCAGGCGGTTCACCGGACGCCGGTCTTTGTGGAGCGGGCGAGCGGTTCCCACATCTATGATGTGGACGGCAACGCGTATATTGACTATGTGTGTTCTTGGGGACCGTGCATTCTGGGACATGCCTATCTGCGCGTAATAAAAGCCGTGCAGGCGGCGTGCGAGAACGGGCTGACATACGGGGCGCCGACAGGAAAGGAACTAAAGCTTGCAGAGCTGATCCGTTCCTGTATCCCGTCGATGGAAGTGTCCAGACTGGTAAGTTCCGGAACGGAGGCGACGATGAGCGCCATCCGTGTGGCGAGGATTTACGGGACGGGATAAGGTCGTGAAGTTCAGAGGATGCTATCACGGACATTCGGACGGACTTCTGGTAAAAGCCGGATCGGGAGCGCTCACACAGTCTGTACCGGACAGCAAGGGCGTGCCGGCGGATTATACGAAAATACGCTGGTGGCGGAGTACAACCAGCCGGATTCGGTGCAGAAGCTCTTTGAGACGCAGGAAAAGAGATCGCTGCGATCATCGTGGAGCCGGTGGCTGCCAATATGGGAGTCGTTTTGCCGGAGCCGGGATTTCTGGAATTTCTGCGAAAAATCACAGAAGATTACGGGGCACTGCTGATTTTTGATGAGGTAATCACCGGTTTTCGTCTTGGAATCGGCGGGGCGCAGGGATATTTTCATGTGACGCCGGATCTGACGACGCTCGGCAAGATCATCGGCGGCGGGATGCCGGTCGGCGCATACGGCGGCAGAAAAGAGATCATGGATATGGTTGCGCCGGTCGGACCGGTATACCAGGCGGGAACGCTTTCCGGCAACCCGATCGCAACGACGGCAGGCATAGAGACGCTTACCATCTTAAAAGAGACGCCGGAAATCTACACACAGATCGAAGCAAGTGCGAGGACGCTTGCGGAGGGCATGCGAGGACATTTTGGCGAAAGCGTCTGCGTGAATCAGATCGGATCGCTGATGAGCATTTTCTTTACTGCCCAGAAAGTAAAGGATTATGAGACTGCAACGTCCTCCGATATTTCCAGATATGCGGATTACTTTAATTATATGCTGGATCATCAGATATATCTGGCACCGTCGCAGTTCGAGGCAATGTTTGTCTCTGCGGCACATACGGCGGAGGATATCGCACAGACCTGTGAAGTCCTACGGGGATACGGAAGGTAATTTAAGGAATCGTATGCGGTGAAGAGAAAACTGGATTTTTTCGGAGAAACTGCAGGAAAGATGCATAAAGAGAGGATGTTACACCGTCGGGGCGGCTGTGCAACGTCCTCTTTTTGTATATAATGAAGTACAATATCTCCCGCAGGTATTTTGCAGTTGACAAATAAAAAAAATGATACTAGTATAAATCATATCATATGGGTATGATATGAAATAAAAAAGGAAATGGTACGAGAATATGGAAAAGAAACTTATTTACATGGATAACGCAGCTACCACACCGGTCAAACCGGAAGTGCTTGATGCAATGCTTCCGTACTTTACAGAGAAGTTCGGTAATCCATCCAGCATATACAGCATTTCTTCTGAGAATAAGAAAGCAATCACGGATGCCAGAGAGGTCATTGCGAAGACCATCAACACCACGCCGGAGAATATCTATTTTACCGCAGGTGGTTCCGAGTCTGACAACTGGGCATTAAAGGCAACGGCAGATGCCTATGCGTCCAAAGGAAACCACATCATCACCACAAAAATCGAGCATCATGCGATTCTTCACACCTGTGAGTATCTGGAGACGAAAGGCTTCGAGATCACTTACCTGGATGTGGATGAGAACGGTCTGGTAAAGCTGGACGAGCTTACCGCAGCCATCCGTCCGGACACCATCTTAATCTCCGTGATGTTCGCGAACAACGAGATCGGAACCATCGAGCCGATTGCTGAGATCGGTAAGATCGCACATGAGCATGGCGTACTGTTCCACACAGATGCAGTACAGGCATACACACAGGTGCCGATCGATGTCGAGGCAATGAATATCGACATGATGAGTGCCAGCGGCCACAAGATCAACGGACCGAAGGGAATCGGTTTCTTATATATCAGAAAAGGTGTGAAGATCAAATCCTTTATCCACGGCGGAGCACAGGAGCGCCACAGAAGAGCAGGTACCGAGAACGTAACCGGTATCATCGGTCTTGCAAAGGCAGCAGAGATCGCTACGGCCAACATGAAGGAGCGCACTGCGGAGGAGATCAAAGTCAGAGATCATTTGATCGAGCGATCGAGAAGGAGATTCCGTATGCAAAGTTAAACGGAGACCGTGTGAAGCGTCTGCCGAACAACGGAAACGTAAGCTTCCAGTTCATCGAGGGGGAATCCATGCTGATTCTTCTGGATTCCAAGGGAATCTGCGGATCCAGCGGTTCCGCATGTACTTCCGGTTCTCTGGATCCGTCCCATGTACTTCTGGCAATCGGACTGCCGCATGAGATTGCACACGGTTCTCTGCGTCTGACCATCAGCGACCAGATCACGATGGAGGATGCGGACTACGTCGTTGACAACTTAAAAGAGATTGTGAACCACTTAAGAGAGATGTCTCCGCTGTACGAGGATTTCATCAAGAAAACAAATAATATAAAAAAGAAAGCAGGTATATGTTATGTATAGTGAAAAGGTTATGGATCATTTTCAGCACCCGAGAAATGTAGGCGAGATTGAGAACGCCAGCGGTGTCGGCACCGTCGGCAACGCAAAGTGCGGCGATATCATGAGAATCTATCTCGACATTGATGAGAACCAGGTTATCCGTGACTGCAAGTTCAAGACATTCAGGCTGCGGCGCTGCAGTAGCAACCAGCAGCATGGCAACTGAGATGGTAAAGGGCAAGACCATTTACGAGGCGCTGCAGATCACGAACAAGGCCGTTATGGAGGCCCTGGACGGACTTCCGCCGGTAAAGGTACACTGTTCTCTTCTTGCAGAGGAGGCAATTCATGCGGCACTCTGGGATTACGCAGAGAAGCATAACATCAAGATCGAAGGTCTGGAGAAGCCGAAGTCCGATATCAGCGAAGGTCTGGAAGAGGAAGATTACTAAGAATGAATCGGCAGGATGAAGCGGACTATACGGCATTAAAAGAATATTTATGCGACATGATCTTAGAGGAACAGCTAAAGCTCGGCTATGAGCGTGAGACGATCCGGTTTTATTCACCATCGTCGTCAATCGGACATGTGTTAAAGCTGTCTGACCGCTCCAAGCCGGCGGTTCTTGCGGCGCTGGAGGGATTTGGCGCATATGCGGCGGATACCCTCGGTGAAGTGGCAGTATCTGGGGCGAGCGGCGGAGAATCTGTTTTCTCATTCCTGCAGCGGGTGCGGAGTATGTGCATGGCGTGGCGCATCCGTTCTTAAAGGATCTGATTGACTGCTTCGGCAGACATGATGTGACGAGAGAGCAGGTGTGGGAGCTGTTCCGGCACTATTCTAAGAGTGCTCGTATCATTGAGATCAAAAGCGATGAATTTGATGACGTGTGCTACTTTGAGGATGGCAATCCGGATTCTTATCTGTACTGCGTCAAGTTCGACGAGGGACATGCGTTTTATCACCGCTTCTTAAAAGAGGATTTTGAAGAGCTGTTCGGTGAAGCCAGCAGGATGAAAGGGGCCCGATAGCATGAAAATTACGACAAAGGGACGCTATGCGATCCACATACTGTACGATCTGGCGGTCAACGGCACGGAGCATCCGGTGTCGGTCAAGGAGATGGCAACGAGACAGGAGATTTCCGTCAAATATACAGAGCAGATCATTTCCATTCTGAACAAGGCGGGCTATGTTTCCAGCAGCCGGGGATTTCAGGGCGGCTACCGTCTGACGAAGCCGTTGGACGAATATGTGATCGGTGATATTCTGCGTCTGACGGAGGGATCGCTCGCGCCGGTCGAGTGTCTTGCGAACGCCGAGAATCCCTGCCCCAAACAGCAGAAATGCGCGACGATCATGCTCTGGGAAAAAGTCGATAAGGCGATCCGGGACGTGGTCGATCATGTGACATTGCAGGATCTTCTGGACTGGCAGAAGCAGGAAAGGTGTTAGTGTGAACGAATATGAAAATTTCTACAAAAGGCAGATATGCGCTGCGCCTGATGCTGGATCTGGCGATGAACGGTGAGAACAACGTTGTGCGCATTAAAGATATTGCGGAAAGACAGCAGATCTCAGACAAATATCTTGAGCAGATCATATCCGTATTGAACAAGGCAGGTTATGTGCGGAGCACCAGAGGACCGCAGGGCGGTTATTCGCTGCGGAAAGCACCGGAGGAATACACGGTTGGCGATATTTTGCGTCTGACGGAGGGATCGCTCGCGCCGGTTGCCTGCGTGGAGGAGGAAGGAAGTTGCGAACGCGAAGTGGATTGCGTTACCGTGGAGGTGTGGAAGCGGCTGAACCAGGCGATCAGCGATGTCGTGGATCATATCACACTGGCGGATCTGGTTGCACTGCAGGAAGAGAAGCGCGAGAAGAGCGGTCTTGACTTTGGAAAGATATCTGAGTTATCATATGATACATAAAATAAGAAGAACCCCTGTTATGGTGTTTGCAGCCACCGTAGCAGGGGGTCTTCGCTTAAGAAGGGGGTTTTCTCGGTTTATTCACCAAAACCCATGCCGATAAATATCGACGTTGATATCATATCATATTCTGGGGAAAAATCCAGTGTAAAATTGTGAAATTTTGCTCATATATGCGCGGTTTGCAAATAAATTGCGTGGTTTTTGCGAACCGCGATTCCCTTGACGTTTTCCGGTTTTATCCCTTATAATATTGCAGATAAGTGATGCGTGTGGCTGCCGGAGGGCAGAAGTGATGCGCACCGGGCAGGAGGAAATGAATGTCGATTGACCAGAGTAAAATCAGAAATTTTCTGTGTCATAGCCCATATCGATCACGGTAAATCTACACTTGCCGATCGTATTATAGAAAAACAGGAACCTTGACCAGCAGGGAAATGCAGGCGCAGGTGTTAGATAACATGGATCTGGAGAGAGAGCGCGGAATTACGATCAAGTCGCAGGCGGTTCGCATTATCTACAAGGCGAACGACGGCGAGGAGTATATTTTAATCTGATCGATACCCCGGGACATGTCGATTTTAACTACGAGGTATCGAGAAGCCTTGCGGCATGCGACGGTGCGATTCTGGTCGTGGATGCGGCGCAGGGCGTTGAGGCCCAGACCCTTGCAAATGTGTATCTTGCGTTAGACCATGATCTGGATGTAATGCCGGTCATCAACAAGGTCGACCTGCCGAGCGCGCAGCCGGACGAGGTCGTAAAGGAGATCGAGGACGTCATCGGAATCGAGGCGGAGGATGCGCCGCGCATTTCCGCAAAGACAGGACTCAATGTCGATCAGGTGTTAGAGCAGATCGTACAGAAGATTCCGGCGCCGGCCGGCGATCCAAAAGCGCCGCTTCAGGCGCTGATCTTTGACGCACTCTATGATTCCTACAAGGGTGTCATCGTGTTCTGCCGGATCAAGGAGGGCACGGTGCGGGTCGGCGATCCGATCCTTATGATGGCGACCGGGGCGCAGTCCGAAGTTACCGAGGTCGGTTACTTTGGAGCAGGGCAGTTCATTCCGTGTGACGAACTGTCTGCCGGCATGGTCGGCTACATCTGTGCGAGCATCAAAAATGTGCGGGATACCCGCGTGGGTGATACGGTGACGAACGCCGCACATCCGTGTGAGGAGCCGCTTCCGGGTTATAAAAAAGTCAATCCGATGGTATACTGCGGCATGTATCCGGCGGACAGTGCCAAATATCCGGATCTGCGCGATGCGTTGGAAAAGCTGCAGATCAACGATGCGTCGCTGCAGTTTGAACCGGAGACGTCGCTGGCGCTGGGCTTTGGTTTCCGCTGCGGATTCTTAGGACTGCTTCATCTGGAGATCGTGCAGGAGCGTCTGGAGAGAGAGTTTCATCTGGATCTCGTGACGACGGCACCGGGCGTTATCTATAAGGTGCACAAGACGAACGGAGAGGTGATCGATCTGACGAACCCGTCCAATCTGCCGGATCCGACCGAGATCGAGTACATGGAGGAACCGGTCGTTTCGGCGGAGATCATGGTGACGAGCGAGTATGTCGGCGCGATTATGACGCTTTGCCAGGAACGGCGCGGTGTATACAATGGTATGGACTATATTGAGGAGACCCGTGCGCTTCTGAAATACGACCTTCCGCTCAATGAGATCATCTACGATTTCTTTGACGCGTTAAAATCCCGCTCCAGAGGATACGCGTCCTTCGACTACGACATGAAGGGCTATGAACGCTCTGAACTGGTGAAGCTGGATATTCTGATTAACAAGGAGCAGGTGGACGCGCTCTCGTTCATCGTCTTTAAGGACAGTGCTTACGACAGGGCAGAAAGATGTGTGAGAAGTTAAAAGAGGAGATCCCGCGCCATCTGTTCGAAATCCCGATCCAGGCAGCGGTGGGCGGCAAGATCATTGCCCGTGAGACAGTCAAGGCGCTGCGCAAGGATGTTCTGGCCAAGTGTTACGGCGGCGATATCTCACGTAAGAAAAAGCTTCTAGAGAAGCAGAAGGAAGGTAAGAAGCGGATGCGCCAGGTTGGCAATGTGGAAATTCCGCAGAAGGCGTTCATGAGCGTCCTGAAGCTGGATGAAGATTAAAGGAACAGATCGGAAAATGCAGCGTCAGTGATGGCAGTGTCAGGAATATTTTGGGAAAGGAGCGGCGTGTGGAGTGAGTCAGAAAACAATGGAATTGTACATTCATATTCCGTTTTGCGTCAAAAAATGCCAGTATTGTGATTTCCTTTCCTTTGCGGCGGACGAGGCAACGCAGGCAGCCTACGTGAGGCGCTGCTCCGGGAGATTGCGTATTACGGACCGCATTGCAGCGACTACCTCGTATCGACGGTATATATCGGCGGCGGAACGCCATCGTGGCTCACAGAGGAGTGGATGGCACAGATTATGTCGGCGGTTCGCCGGTCGTTTCGTCTGGCGTCGGATGCGGAAATATCCATTGAGTGCAATCCGGGAACCGTCACCGATCACAAGTTTGCCGGCTACCGGAATGCGGGAATCAACCGGATCAGCATCGGCCTGCAGTCGGCTGTGGATGAGTAATTAAAGATTCTCGGGCGGATTCACACGTTTGACCAGTTCCTGAAGACTTACGAGCTGGCGCGCAAAACGGATTCGACAATGTCAATGTGGATATTATGAGTTCTCTTCCGGGACAGACGGCAGAGAGTTTTGCCCGCACCCTGCAGCAGCTTCTGTGGCTGAAACCGGAGCATATTTCCGCCTATTCCCTGATCATTGAGAAGGGGACGCCATTTTACGATCTGTATAAGTTTGACGCGGTCAAGCAGCAGGCGGGAATGCAGACGGTGGCGCTGCCGACGGAGGATGAAGTGTACCGGATGACCAAGCTGACCGAGCAGGTGCTTGCGGAAGCGGGATATGTGCACTATGAGGTTTCTAATTTTGCAAAACCGGGTTATGCGTGCCGGCACAATATCGGCTACTGGGAGCGGGAGAATTATCTGGGACTGGGGCTTGGCGCGTCGTCTCTGATGGAGAATATCCGCTACAGCAACACGCGGGAATTGTATGTGTATCTGGAAGAAACCAGACATATTCGTGAGGGTATCTGGGAGAATGAGATAACGGATAGCCAGGGAGCGGCGCATCCGGCAGGGTGGAACAGCTTCCGGCCACGAATCTGCATGCTTCGGCAGAGCGCATTACACGAAAAGGGCAGATGGAAGAGTTTATGTTTTTAGGACTCCGCATGATGGAGGAATTTCCAGGGAACGTTTTGCACAGACGTTTGGAACACAGATTGAGGCAGTGTATCAGGAGGTGCTGCTGCATCTTACGGAGGAAGGACTGCTCGAAAACGCGCGGGAGGATTTATTTGACGGAACGCGGGCAGGATGTGAGCAATTACGCTCTGGCACAGTTTTTACTTTAGAACGATGAATCCGGACGGATTCATATTAAGAAATTCTTCATAAAGATTCATTCGCGTTTTCACGGAAAGAGGACTAAAATAGAATCGTAGGAATCCAAGGAAGTGATGTAGAATGTAACAAAGAGACAGAAAAGACGAATTCGGAATCTGGTATGTATACAGTACAGTATTGTGAAAATGCTGCTCGTGATCGCAGGCTTTGAACTGTTGGGACGGGGCTGTCCCTGATGCAGGGAACGCAGTCTGCAACGCAGGAGATTGAGGGAGAGGTAATCTGGTCGGAGGAGACGAAAACAGAGGAGAATCCCCTGATCGTGTGCGTGGATGCCGGACATGGCGGAAAAGACAACGGCTCCGATTATAAGGGGCGTTATGAGAAGGATGATAATTTAAAGCTGGCACAGGCTGTGTCAGCTTATTTGGCTGATAAAAATGTAAAAGTGGTTATGACGAGGTCGGATGACACGTTTTTGCGCCTGTCAGAGCGGTGCGGGATTGCCAATCAGAGCGGTGCGGATTATATGCTGTCGCTGCACCGCAATGACGGCGAGGGTAACGGCGTAGAGACCTGGATCTCGGCGAGTGGTTCGGAGGAGACGGATGCCCTCGCCAACCACATTATGGAAGCATTGGATACGGCGGGAATCCAGAGAAACCGCGGCGTGAAAAAGGGAACCCAGACTGGAGAATCCTCCAATTATTATATCAATGTACATTCGGACATGCCGTCCTGCATCGTCGAGATGGGATTTATCAACGATGCATCCGATAACCAGCTTTCGATGAAAAGATGGATGCGTACGCTGCCGCCATCGGTGACGCAGTGCTTGCAACGGCGGAGACATACCGTGCCAACAAGGTTACGGATGGAAATGGTCAGGGCACAGGCGAAGCGGGAAGCGGCACCGGAGACGGACAGAGCGCTGCCGGCACAGAAAACGGCACCGGAGACGGTCAGAACTCGGGAGGAACAGGAAGCAGCACCGGAGACGGTCAGAGTGCGGACCAAACAGGAAGCAGCACCGGAGACGGACAGAGCGCTGCCGGCGGAAATGCGGCGGTGCAGACGATTGCGCTTGACGGGCTGGATACCACCGTGCAGAGCTGGGGACTGGGAAGCCACACCGATGCGGACAACCGCCCGAACGATGCGGTCAGTGCGCAGCAGAAGTACGGGGATTACCATGCGCTTTCATCGGAGAGAACACAAAGACCATCTATCTGACCTTTGATGAGGGATATGAATACGGTTACACGGAATCCATTCTGGATACGTTAAAGGAAAAGGGCGTGCATGCCGTCTTTTTTGTTACGGAGCCTTATGCAAAGGCGGAACCGGCACTGGTGCAGCGCATGATTGACGAGGGGCATGTGGTCGGCAATCACAGTGTGACGCACCCGTCGGCGGGAATCCCTTCGCTGACAGTGGAACAGCAGCAGGAAGAGGTCATGGGAAACCACCAGTATATCAAAGATACCTTTGGCTATGAGATGAATCTGTTCCGCTATCCTGCGGGAAAGTTCAGCGAGCAGTCGCTCGCCGTTGTAAATAACTGCGGATACGAGAGCGTGTTCTGGAGTTTTGCCTATCTGGATTACGATGTGGACAACCAGCCGGATCAGGCGGAAAGCCTGCAGAAGATGAAAAATAAGATGCACCCGGGAGCCATCTATCTGCTGCATGCGGAGTCGGCAACAAATGCGGCGGTGCTGGGAGATCTGATCGATGCGGCGCAGACGCAGGGGTATTCGTTTGGAACGTTGTAATGCGTGGCGCGTGAAAAAAGGTTTACATAATGACGGAAAACGAGCTTTGGACGGGCTGTGTGACTGATTTTCGTGCGCTGGACTTGGGAAGGAAGAAAAGTTGGGGCTGGGAGCCTGATTTTCGTGCGCTGGACTTGGGAAGGAAGAAAGCCGGGTCCGAGAACCTATTTTCCATGCGCTGAACCGGGAAGGAAGAAAAGCCGGGTCCGAGAGCCCATTTTCGCGCGCTGGACCCGAGCATGAGAAAAAGAAGTTTGCATAACGCCAAAAACAAGTCATGGTCGGGTCTGGGAGAAAGAAAATGCCGCGCCAGACCCGTGAAGAAAGACAAGCCGGGTCCGAGAGACTGATTTTCGCGCGCTAGACCCTTGCGGGAGAGAAAGAAGTTTACATAACGCCGAAAAATAAGTCGTAGCCGGGTCTGGGAGAAAGAAAACGCCGCACTAGACCCCAAAAAGAAGAAAAGATTATGCCGCCCTGGGGTCGCGGGAACTGCTGTCTGTTCGAGATTTACCGAAAACATCGCGCCAGTCTCAGGATTTACCGAAAAGCCTGAAGTTACAATATTGTTCTTGATCTGATCTTGCGGTATAATGAACTCTGACGAGTTCATATTGTGCGCAGAAAGCAGCGCAAAAAGATGACATAATGAATCCTACCGGATTCATATTAGAAGTTCCGGTGGAACTTCGGATGTGCAGAAAGCAGCGCAAAAAGATGATATAATAGACGCGTACATGATGATAGGTTTTCTTTAGAAGGGAACATGATATGGAAAAATTACACAAGCGGAATTTGATTATTGTCTGGTGCTCAGTCGTTGCACTTAGCCTTGTTTCTTTGATGGGATACGGATTTACCGTGCTTGCAATCCGTGGAATTGCAATTCTGGTAGTTGCGGGAATTATTTCTACGATTGGATGTTACCTTCCGATTGACGATGCGAAAAAAGTGCTGATTCTTGTATTTCCGCCGGCGATCGGTACGCTGTTGTATTCGTGGGTATATGGTGGCAATTCGATTCCGTATCTGGCGAATTTTGTACTTTTAGCGATGACAACTTCCTATTTTATGGAGTCGGTTATCATCTATTTCGCAGTGCCGTTTGCCGTTATTTCGGTCGTATTCATGGCTTTCAGCCCCGAGACCATCGCGGGAATTGACTACACGATGGCCGGGGTCGTGACGCGTATATTTTTGTTTATCGTGACAGCGATCCTGCTTTATTTTGCGACGAAGCGCGGTGCGGGTGTTTTGAAGAAAACGGAAGAGACGCTTTCCATCGTTCAGAACAATGCGAAAGTCGCCAATACGATTTCAGCGAATCTGAACACCACGATCCACAAGAGTATGAGTTCAGTGCATGCGCTTGCGGACGGCAGCTCCAGCGTGAAATCGGCGGCATCGCAGATGGGGCAGGTGGTTGAGGATACTGCTAATGCAACTGTCAGCGTGATGGATAAAATTAATGCGGCAACAACGGAGATTAACCGGAACCATGAACTGGCAGTTTCTCTGGATCAGGGATTTCAGAAGGTGCAGAGTGCGGTAGAAAAAGGAAACGGAGCGATACAGACGGCAAAGAGTTCCATTCTTTCCATGGAGGAGACCGTCGATTCCGCGCGCAAATCGACCGATTCGCTGCTTACCGAGATGAACCGGATCACATCGATTCTCGGAGAGATCAATTCCATTGCATCCCAGACGAATCTGTTGTCGTTAAATGCATCTATTGAGGCGGCGCGTGCGGGAGAACACGGAAGAGGATTTGCGGTGGTTGCAGATGAGATCCGCGCGCTGTCGGAGGAGTGCCAAGGCGGCGAACAACATTCAGGAGATTTTGACCTGGCTGACGGATACGACCGGGCAGATCTCAAAAGAAATCACGGCGGGCACCGATGCTGCTTCCGCGAGTGTGGAGCTGGTCGGCGGATTGATGGATTATTTTAGTAACATCAATGATGCGACGGATGAGGCGAGCCAGATTGTCGATGAAGAATATAAGATCATTGAACATGTGAAGGAACACTTTGGAAATATCCAGCAGGAGATCGAGACGCTGGTGGCAACCTCAGAGGAAAATTCTGCAACCATCCAGAATATCACGGACACAATCACGTCGCAGAATGATTCCATCCGCAGCATTTCGGCTGAAATCGATGAGATTTCATCATTATCGGAAGATCTGGAACAGCATTTTGGGGAAGATAACTAAGAAAAGGTCAAGGGAGACATGCAGGGGCGCAGTCTCCCTTTTTTACATCACGGAGAATAAGGATGAAATTGAGATTTCAAAAAGACGGTACTTTTAAAATCATGCAGATTACAGATATGCAGGAAATTCCCGCAATATCGAAAGACACGATCGCGCTGATGGAGCGGGCGGTTCTGGAGGAGCAGCCGGATCTTGTCGTCTACACTGGTGATCAGATCAAGGGCTATGGTGTGACTTACAAGGGAAAGGAGAGGAGCTGGAGCGGGAGGTAGCACAGACGATTGGAAAATTATTAGAGCCGGTGACAAAGCGTGGCATTCCGTTTGCAGTGACATTTGGTAATCATGACTGCCAGGTCGGGATTTCCAATCAGGATCAGTTCTATCATATTTACAAAAGACTTCCGAATTGCATCGGAGAGCAGGCAGAAGGGATTGACGGGGGCGGAACCTGTGCCATTCCCATCGAGGCATCCGACGGAAGCGGGAGGGATGTGTTTGAACTGTATCTGTTTGACAGCGGAACGGATGCCAGGAGGGCGGCTACGAGGCATTTGATCCGAAGATCATTGCGTGGTACCGCAAGCAGCGGGAAGACCTTCGGGAGAAAAACGGAATGTATGTGCCGTCCATCGTATTTCAGCATATCCCGATGCGCGAATATTATGAGGTGTTAAAGCGTGTCGACCGTGGGGAAAAAGGTGCGGTGCGCGCTTATCGGACACATAAGAACGAATATTATAAGCTGGGAGAAACCTGCGGCGCCGGGGATATTTTCTGGAACCGCCGTCGGTGCCGGACGTCAATACCGGGAATTTGAGGCGCTTTCGGAGTGCGGGGAAGTGCTTGCGGCATTTGTCGGACACGATCATAAAAACAACTTCGTGGGGCGTTACCGGAACATTGCGCTTGGATTTACACCGTCCGCGGGATTTAATGTCTACGGCAACCGTACGAAGCGCGGCGTGCGCTGTATTGTATTGAGCGAAAAAGCCGTGTGAATACCATACTTATACCAGAACGTATGAGGAACTGGTGGGGAAAAAGTGTCACGCCCGGTATTTGACTATCTGACCAGCAAAGCACCTGCCACATTTGAGGCGGCGATTCCAATGATTTTAAAAGCGGTGTTGTTTCTGGTGCTGGTGATTGTGCTGGCTGTCTTGTTGTTGTCGAGGGATGGGAAAGCAGCCCGACAGAACAGAGGAAAACCGGGAAAAACCGGGAAAGCAGCCCGCTAGAACAAGGGCAGCCCGGTAAGAAAAATACCGTGCAGAAAAGGGGAAAACAATGGGTGAGATACGACAGGAGAAAAGCGGATTTGCGGCGTGGACCGACAGACATGCGGAACTGTGGAAGTTTATGAAGTTCCTGCTTGCGGGAGGCGGTTCCAATGTGGTTGAGCTGGCGGTGCATATGCTGCTTTTAAATACGGCATTTGCTGCGCTTACGGCGGAACCGGTAACCGCGCATTTTCTCAACCTGATCGGCATTACGTCGAAGGGATATCTGTATACCTATATGATCTCAACGACTGTGGGTTATACGATTGCCTTTATATTGAACCGCAAGATTACTTTTAAGGCGGACGCCAATCCGGCAGTCAGCATGATGCTCTATGCGGTCATGGTACTGTTCACAATCTTTGCAAATGGCTGGATTGGATCGGCGATGACGACCTGGGCGAGGGAAAACGATCTGACGGGGAATCTGTGCGACATGGCAATCAAGGTGATCGGAATGCTGATCCCGATGCTCTGGACGTATCCGTGTAACCGGTTTTTGATCCACCGGAAAAAGAAAAGATTGTGAATTGTTTCACAAAAAATACAACGAAAGATCTTGAACGGGAACAGACTTCATGATACGCTGAAACAGCATTGCAGTGAGATACGTTCTTGCTGCCCTGCCTTAACAAAAGTCTCTGACGCCAAAAGCAGTGCCTGCGGCGGAAGATATGGCGGTCATGAAAGTGTCTGCATCTGGTCTGCGCGTGCGGAACAGATGCTGTAGATAGGATACCGGCGGAATATTACATGCCCTGTAGGGCAGGTTCTGCCGTGTATCCCCAGCGTGAGCCGTATCTGAGAGGAGATTTCAGATACGGTTTTTTTATGTAATAGGAAACTTCGTTCCTATTACTAAAAAACTCTTCGGGGATCGCACTGCGGCGGAGACGAAAGATGTCGCAAGAGCGACCCGCCGCAGGCGGAGAATCACGCAGGCAGGATTCTTTTTTATTAGGAGAAAATATGGAGACAAGAATTGCACTTATCGGTATCATTGTGGAGAGCACCGAGTCCGTGGAGCAGCTCAATCATCTGCTACACGAATACGGGAGCCATATCATCGGCAGAATGGGAATCCCTTACCGGGAAAAAAATGTTCACATTATCAGCGTTGCCATCGATGCACCGCAGGATGTCATCAATGCATTGTCGGGAAAGATCGGACGGCTGGCGGGAATCACGGCAAAGACCGTCTATTCCAATGTATAAGCGTCTGCGGAATGGAGATTTATATGACACACGAGGAAAAAATCATAGAGCACCTGAAGACGGAGAGATGCTGTCGGTGGGTGAACTGGACTGTCTGCTTACAACAGAAGATACAGAGACAGTCGAAGCTTAAGGCTGAGGCGAGAATGGCGGCACAGTCGGTATACGGAAAACAGATCTATATCCGCGGGCTGATCGAGTTCACCAACTACTGTAAAAATGACTGCTATTACTGCGGCATCCGCAGGGGCAATGCATGTGCCGAGCGCTACCGTCTCACAGAGGAGCAGATCCTCTCCTGCTGCGCGACAGGGTATGAACTTGGATTCCGCACCTTTGTGCAGGGTGGAGAAGATCCCTATTTTACAGATGAGAAGATCTGCGGTCTGGTGTCTGCCATCAAGCAGGCATACCCGGACTGTGCAGTGACACTCTCGATCGGGGAAAAAGAAAGAGCGAGCTATCAGGCATATTTTGACGCAGGCGCAGACCGGTATCTGCTCAGGCACGAGACGGCGGATGCGGTACACTACGGGAAGCTGCACCCGGAGGAAATGTCTCTTAAAAACCGGATGCGCTGTCTGTGGATCTAAAGGAGATCGGTTATCAGACCGGATGCGGCTTTATGGTGGGCTCGCCGTATCAGACCACGGAGACGCTGTATGAAGACCTGATGTTTATTAAGGAACTCGCGCCTGCCATGGTGGGAATCGGACCGTTCATTCCGCAGAAGGACACGCCGTTTGGCGGGGAGACTGCGGGGACGTTGGAGATGACCCTGCGGCTGCTTTCCATCCTGCGGCTGATGAATCCGCATGTTGCTGCTTCCGGCGACGACGGCGCTCGGCACGATCCACCCGCAGGAAGGGAAATGGGAATTCTGTCCGGCGCCAATGTGGTGATGCCGAATCTCTCGCCGGTTTCCGTGCGGGAAAAATATAAGCTTTACGACAAGAAGATCTGCACGGTGGATGAGGCGGCAGAATGTCGTTTCTGCATGCAGAGGCGGATGGAAGCATCGGCTATGAAGTGGTTACCGACCGCGGGGATTACCGTCCTGCGGTTTACAATAAAATAAAAACACTGACCGGGAAGCATGAACTGACCGGAAAGAAAGGAAAAATTATGTACAAGTATGACGCAAAATCATTAAAAGCAGAGGAATTTATCAACGATGAGGAGATCCGGGAGACGCTTGCCTACGCGGATGCGAACAAGGACAATGTGGAGCTGATCGACGCGATCATCGCAAAAGCGGGAGAGCGCAAGGGCTTAAATCACAGAGAGGCATCGGTGCTGCTCGCCTGTCAGATTCCGGAAAAATCGAGGAAGTCTATGCGCTGGCGCAGCAGATCAAGCAAGACTTTTACGGCAACCGTATTGTGCTGTTTGCACCGTTATATCTTTCCAACTACTGTGTGAACGGCTGTGTATACTGCCCGTATCACCTGAAAAACAAGCACATAGCCAGAAAGAAGCTGACACAGGAGGAGATCGTGAGGGAAGTCACGGCACTTCAGGACATGGGGCACAAGCGTCTGGCAATCGAGGCCGGCGAAGATCCGGTGAACAATCCGATCGAATATATTCTGGAGTGTATTCAGACGATCTACAGTATCAAACATAAAAACGGAGCCATCCGCCGTGTGAACGTCAATATTGCGGCGACGACGGTCGAGAACTACCGCAAGTTAAAAGAAGCCGGAATCGGAACCTACATCCTGTTTCAGGAGACCTACCACAAGGAGAGTTATGAGAACCTGCATCCGACCGGACCGAAGCATGATTACGCGTACCACACGGAGGCAATGGACCGTGCGATGGAGGGCGGCATCGATGATGTCGGACTGGGCGTGCTGTTCGGACTGGAGATGTACCGCTATGAATTTGCCGGACTTCTGATGCATGCGGAGCATCTGGAAGCCGTGCACGGCGTCGGACCGCACACGATCAGCGTGCCGCGTGTCAAACATGCCGATGACATTGATCCGACTGCTTTTGACAACGGTATCAGCGATGATATTTTTGCAAAGATCTGTGCGCTCATCCGCATCTCGGTGCCGTATACGGGAATGATCATCTCCACACGCGAGAGTCAGGCAGTGCGTGAGAAAGTGCTCCCGCTCGGCGTATCGCAGATCAGCGGTGCATCGAGAACGAGTGTCGGCGGTTATGCCGAGCCGGAGCCGGAGGAGGAGAATTCCGAGCAGTTTGACGTCAGCGATCAGCGTACCTTAGATGAGGTCGTGAACTGGCTGATGAAAATGGGCTATATTCCGAGCTTCTGCACCGCATGTTACCGCGAGGGTAGAACCGGTGACCGTTTTATGGCGCTCTGCAAAAATATGCAGATCTTAAACTGCTGTCATCCGAACGCGCTCATGACCTTAAAAGAATACCTCGAGGATTATGCGGGCGAGGAGACGAAAAAGATCGGTATGGAGCTGATTGACCGTGAGCTTGAGAAGATTCCGAATCCGAAGGTAAAGCAGACCGCCTACGAGCACATTCATGATATTGCAGAGGGAAAGAGAGACTTCCGCTTCTGATAGCCGGAAGCGATGCTGGGATCGGGCAGCCGCCGGAAGCCGGATATGGATGTAATACGTACAAGGGGAAATTCGTATGCAGGAAGGAAAAAGAAAGTTATGGCAGTGACATTGAATGAGACGCCGGGCAGCAGCCGTCTGCACATAGGAATATTTGGAAAAACAAACAGCGGAAATCCGCACTCATCAACGCTTTTACCGGACAGGAGGTATCCATTGTCGCCAATGTGGCGGGAACGACGACCGACCCGGTCTACAAGGCGATGGAGGTACATCCGCTCGGCCCGTGCATTATCATAGATACGGCAGGATTTGGCGACGAGAGCGAACTGGGCAAAAGCCGCATGGAAAAGACACGTCTCGCAGCGGAAAAGACGGATATTGCGCTGCTCCTTGTGGCGGGGAATGGTGACGCGGCGCTTGATGAGGAAGAAATGCACTGGTACCGCTTTTTGAAAGAGCACGGGACGCCGGTACTTTCGTCGTGGGGAAAACGGACATCCGGTCGGACGCACAGGTGGATAAACTGGCAGTCGCCATCCGGGAAGACCGGTGAGGAGGCATATCCGGTCAGCGCCAAGACGGGAGAGGGCATGGAGGCATTAAAAGAAGCACTGATCCGTAAACTGCCGGAGAATTACGGCAGCCGCCTCATCACCGGACACTGGTCGACCGGGAGGATCTGGTGCTTCTCGTGATGCCGCAGGACATCCAGGCACCCAAGGGAAGGCTGATTCTGCCGCAGGTGCAGACCCTGCGCGAACTTCTCGATAAGAAATGCCTGGTCATGAGCGTGACGACCGATCAGCTCATCCCGGCGCTTGCGGTATTGAAAAAGCACCGAAGCTTATCATTACGGACTCCCAGGTATTTGGCTATGTCTACGAAAACAAACCGGCGGAGAGCATGCTCACGTCCTTTCCGTGCTGTTTGCGGCATATAAGGGCGATCTGCCGTACTATGTGGAGGGCGGAGCATATTGACGCGCTGAACGCCCATTCCAGGATACTGATCGCGGAGTGCTGTACCCATGCACCGCTGAAGGAGGACATCGGAAGGGAAAAGATTCCGCGGATGTTGAGAAAACGCTTCGGCGAGTCGCTTGCTGTGGATATTGTGAGCGGGACTGACTTTCCGAAAGACCTTCCGGTTACGATCTCATCATCCAGTGTGGCGCGTGCATGTTTAACCGCAAATATGTGATGTCGCGGATCGGGCACGCCAGAGAACAGGGCGTTCCGATGACGAACTACGGCGTGACGATCGCGCATCTGACGGGGATTCTCGATAAGATTTCCATGCCGGAGACATAGACAATGTTACTCTTTTTGGTGGAAAAACGGGGACGGCTCTGTATAATAGGGAGGAGAAATAACAGGGAAGAGATACGGAGGAACACTATGAAATATACGACAACGGATGAACTGGAACATTTTTCTTTCACGGAGGCTTACATTGCCGACGCAGGTGACGGGCGGATTTTCCATATGACACTATCAAACGTGACGATACTGCCGGAGAATTCCTGCAACAGGGATATCCGCGAGATGCGCGCGAACGATCTGGTGTTAAAGATCGAGGAGCCGGTGATCCGGTCCCTGGTGCGGGAGGGATACAAGGTCTACGATGCCAACGGCATACTGATGCGAACCTGCGAGGATGAGATGGTCAATGAGGCGGCGTGGAACGAGACGATCCGCTCCTTTGCGGACGGCACACTCTATGCGTTAAAGCGGGACGGGGAGAACTATATATTTGAGATCGATGCGCCCGATGAGGAGGAGTATGTGCTTGCGGTGTCCGGCACACACAATACGGCATCCTGGGACCGTTTCTTGAATAAGTAAGTGCCGAAGAAAAGGCGTCAGGGAGGCAAACAGACGCAGATGATGCGGCAGGGATCGGCTATTATCTGCGGCGGCAGCTTTTGCAGTTGCGAACCGCAGGAAGAAATGCTATAGTTTTAGATAGAAAAACAAACCCCACACAGGGGAAAGGAGATACCAATGTCTAGGATTATAACGATTGGACGAGAATTTGGCAGCGGCGGACGTGAGATCGGAAAGAGATTGTCCGATGAGCTGGGAATTGCTTATTACGATAATGAGATCATCAGTCAGATTGCAGACCGTACGAAGCTGGCGGAGGGCTATGTGCAGCATGTGATGGAGAACGGTCCGTCGACGTTGTATCCGATTACGATCGGGAGAAGCTTTTACATGGGAGTTGATCCAATCATGGAGCAGAATAATGCGATCTACCGTGAGCAGAGCCGCCTGATTCAGGAATTTGCGGAGAAGTCCGACTGTGTCATCGTCGGAAGAAGCGCCGATTATATTTTGCGCGAGAAGCATCCGTTCCGCCTGTTTGTCTATGCGGAGATGGAGCACAAGATGGAACGCTGCAAGAAGCGCGCGCCGGAGAGCGAGCACTTTACGGACAAGGAATTAAAGCGCCATATTTTAGACGTGGATAAGCGCAGGGCGCGTTACTATCAGTTCTTTACCGGACAGACCTGGGGAGACCGTCTCAACTATGATCTGTGTATCAATACTTCCAACTATGACATCAAGGAGCTGGTACATGCAATCGCACATCTGGTAGAAGCATAGAACAATCGAATGCATGGGAAAAACAGATTCCCCATATACTTTACAGATATTTGTGATGCAGGGTATATGGGGAATTTTATGGCATTATTGCAGCATGCGGTGGCGGTGGCGCGGGAATATCTGTGGGGATTTCCCATGCTTGCGCTCTTATTCGGAACACATCTGTATTTCACATTTCACCTGGGCTTCATCCAGAAAAAAATCCCGTTGGGAATCCGGTTGTCACTGACCGGAACGAAGAATCAGGAAAAGGATCAGGTAACACCGTATTCGGCGCTGGCGACGGCGCTTGCAGCGACGATCGGTACGGGTAACATTGTGGAATTTCCACAGCCATTGCCATCGGCGGACCGGGAGCGGTATTCTGGTGCTGGCTGACCGGGGTATTCGGGATAGCGACCTGCTATGCGGAATGTTATCTCTCCATAAGATACCGGGTGCGCAGGGCAGACAATACGTTTGCCGGCGGACCGATGTATATTTTGGATCGGCGTCTGAAAAAAAGAAAACTGGCAGCGGCGTTTGCTGTATGTACGCTGCTGGCATCGTTTGGTATCGGAAGCAGCGTACAGTCATACTCCATACGCACGGCGCTCCAGCATCAGATTACCGTGTCGCCGCATCTGGTCGGAATGGCGGTCGGGGTGCTTGCAGGATTATTATCATCGGGGGAAACAGCCAGATTGCAAAGGTGTGTATGTGGCTCGTCCCGCTGATGAGCGCTTTTTATGTGGGCGGCTGTCTCTATATTATAGGAAGAAACAGGGCGGTGCTGCCGGAGACGTTAGCGCTGATTCTCTCATCCGCCGTCTGCCCGAAGGCTGTGGCGGGCGGCTGCACCGGCGGAGCGCTGCTTCTGGCATCCAGACAGGAGTCTCCCGGGATTGTTTACCAATGAAGCAGGGCTTGGCTCGATTCCGATGGTCGCGGCGACGGCAGCATCCTCCTCTGACAGCCCGAAGGAGGCGGCTGTGCGGCAGGCGTTAATCTCCATGACAGGACCGTTCTGGGACACGGTGGTATTATGTGCGATCACGGGAATTGCGGCGGTCGGCAGCATGGTAAGCCATCCGCAGGAATACCGGGGAGTGGCACCGGAAAATATGTGTTTTGTGGCATTCCGGGAATTGCCCGTCGGCGGTGAGTGGATGCTCTCGATCTCTCTGACGCTGTTCGCGTTTGCCACGATCATCGGCTGGAACGTGTACGGAACCTGCGCGGTGCGCTACCTGTGGGGCGAGGCGGGGTGCGTCTACCAGGTGGCGTACATGTTTTAGCTTATCTGGGGCGGTGCTTTCCATGGAGCTTGTGTGGGGATATCGGATCTGCTGAATTCCCTGATGGCTCTGCCGAATCTGCTCTGTCTGTGGATGCTGCGAGGCGAAATTGCCACAGACTGTGGAAAAGGGACAGATAAAACATCAAAAAAGAAATAAAAATTGAAAAAATATTATTCATGCCGGATAAAGTATGATATATTGAAATGGTATATGGAGTTATCGAAAGAAGAAAGGTGAAAGTTATGGAGAAAAGGAACAGAAGCATTTGTATGCAGATACTGTGGAACAGAATAAACGTGCCAATCATTTCCTTGCTATCGGATATATCGTGTTTTATCTCTGTGTGCTTTGTGTGGTAGGAATTGCCTGCCTCAGAGGAATCCGCACAGTTGGATATACCGTTATGATCGCGGTATTGATTATTCTGGCAACAGCGGGAACACTCGTGTTGTACCAGCGGAGAAAAGATGATCCGAAGATCCGCTATATTGCGACGGTCGGGCTGCTTGTCATTACGTTTGTGATGGGATGGGCGTTTGACAATTATTATGTGCGTTTTATGGCTGCAATTCCGCTGGTTGCACGTATTCTGTTTTACGATAAAAGTTCGCCGCCTTTTCCGGGATTGCTGTATCGGCGGTGAATCTTTTTGTGACGGCGTCAAAGACGCTGGCGCTTCACACATACCAGGGCGAGAATGCACTGGATCAGTGGTGTGCGACGCTGGCAATTATACTTATGATGGTAGTGGTTTATCTGACAGTATCCGTGGCGTACCAGTTCAACCGCGATACGATTGGCAGCCTGACAGAAAAGGAAGCAGCACAGCGCCAGATGGTGGACGATATCATTGCGGTTGCAGATCAGGTGCGCAAGGGAACCGAGAATGCGATGAATATTGTCAATGAACTGAATAGTTCCACCGAGGTAGTCAACGGTGCCATGAAGGATATTTCGGACAGTACACAGAGTACCGCCGAGAATATCCAGACGCAGACGGAGATGACACAGAATATTCAGGACTCCATCGGAACGACGCTGGAGCGTTCAGAGAAGATGGTACAGGTGGCGAAGCAGTCCGGAGAGCTGAATGAGAAGAGTTCCAGAATCATGGATGATCTGAAGAAGCAGTCCGCAGTTATTGCACAGACAAACTCCGAGGTGGCTTCCTCCATGAGAGAACTCCAGGATCGTACAAGCGCTGTCAAAAGTATTGCAGATACCATTTTTTCTATTTCCAGTCAGACCAACCTTCTGGCACTCAATGCATCGATCGAGAGTGCGAGAGCAGGCGAGGCGGGAAGAGGCTTTGCGGTGGTTGCGGATGAAATCCGCCAGCTGGCGGAGAAGACCAGACAGGAGACGGAGAATATTGCCAACATTTTAGAGCAGCTTTCTGAAAATGCCCAGACGGCGGCGGATGCGGTGGAGCGTTCCGTGACGGCGGAGGGTGCGCAGGATGAGATGATTGCGCAGGCATCCGAGAGCTTTGGCGCCATGAACCAGAATGTCAATGAGCTTGTGACGGACATCGGTGAGATCGACACTATGTTAAACAACCTCTCCAAGGCGAACAATCAGATCGTGGAGAACATCATGCAGCTCTCCGCAACGACGGAGGAAGTTACAGCTTCTTCTGTGCAGGCGGCGGATCTCAGTGTTAAGAATCTCGGCAATGCGGAAAATACCAAGGATCTGCTTCACAGTGTGTTAGACGAGTCGCACAAGCTGGAGCAGTATATCCACTAATTGGACAGATTTTGACCTGTAGTGAATAAAATAGAAAAATAACAGAAAAATGAGGTATAAAGGATGTATTTAGTGCAGTTTATCAGAGGATTTTGCATGGCACTGGCAGACAGTGTACCTGGCGTATCCGGCGGAACCGTCGCTTTCCTGTTGGGTTTTTATGACCAGTTTATTGATTCTATCGACGATCTGATAACCGGAAGCAGGGAGAAAAAGAAAGCAGCTCTGTTCTTCCTGATTAAGCTTGGAACCGGCTGGGTCTGTGGAATGATTCTCGCCATTCTGATTCTTGCGAGCGTGTTTGACGCTCATATCTATGCGATCAGTTCCCTGTTTATCGGATTTATTATTTTTGCCATTCCGATTATCTTTAGGGAAGAAAAGAACTGCCTTGCGGCAAAAATCTGCCATTCCGTTTGTGCTGATTGGCGTTGCAATCGTGACCGCGATTACTTACTTTAATCCGAGCAGCGGCGGAGAGGGTGTCAGCCTGGAGCATCTGACGCCGGGGCTTGCCCTGTTTGTATTCCTTGCCGGAATGATTGCCATCTGTGCGATGGTGCTGCCGGGAATTTCGGGCTCGACGCTTCTTTTAATCATGGGACTGTATCTGCCGGTGGTGACTGCCATCAAAGATATTCTTCATCTGAATTTTGCTGCATTTCGACGGTGTTTATTTCGGATGCGGCGTTCTCGTCGGTATTTTGGTGTGGTAAAGCTGATCCGCAAGGCGTTAGATCATTTCCGGGCACAGACGATCTATCTGATCATCGGTCTGATGTTAGGATCAATCTACGCGGTTGTCATGGGACCGACCACGTTGGAGGTACCGCAGCCGGCAATGACGCTTCATGATTTTAACATCCTGTTTTTCGTGATCGGCGGTGCGCTGATTATCGGACTTCAGAAAATGAAAGATTTAAAAGCATAGGACACGAAGGAGTATCATGAAAAGTTATTGCAGTATTTGGGAAACTATAAAAAAGAAAGTATTTTAGGACCGCTTTTTAAGCTCCTGGAAGCTTCATTTGAATTGATTGTCCCGCTTGTCATGGCGGCAATCATCGATACCGGGGTGGCAAATGCCGATCGTCCATATATTATGAAGATGAGTCTGGTACTGTTTCTCCTGGCGCTGATCGGATTGACCTGTGCCATCACGGCGCAGTATTTTGCGGCGAAAGCGGCGGTTGGCTGTGCGACAGGATTAAGACATGCTCTGTTTGAACATATTGAGACGCTGTCATTTACCGAGATGGATACCGTCGGAACGTCGACGTTAATTACAAGAATGACAAGTGATGTTAATCAGGTGCAGAACGGGGTGAACCTCGTTCTGCGCCTGTTCTTGCGTTCGCCGTTTATCGTGTTTGGAGCGATGGTCATGGCATTCACGATTGATGTGAAAGCGGCGCTCGTGTTCGTTGTGACCATTCCGCTGCTGTCGGTGGTTGTGTTTGGCATCATGCTGGTCAGTATTCCGCTGTACAAAAAAGTACAGGCGGCACTCGATAAAGTGCTGGGCATCACAAGAGAGAACCTGACCGGAAGCAGAGTCATCCGTGCATTCAACAAGGAGCAGGATGAGATTGCACAGTTCCACGAAGACAATGAGGCGCTGACAAAGATCCAGCTCTATGTCGGCAAGATCTCGGCGCTCATGAATCCGCTTACCTATATTATCATCAACGGAGCGATCGTCGTTCTGGTATGGGTAGGAGCGATCCGCGTGGACAATGGCAACATTACGCAGGACAGGTTGTGGCGTTGGTGAGCTACATGTCCCAGATCTTAGTGGAGTTAATCAAGCTGGCCAACCTGATTATCAACATCAACAAATCCATTGCCTGCATGAACCGTATCGAGACTGTGCTTGACATGGAATCGTCGATCACGGAGCATCCAGCAGCGGAGACGGGAAGTCTCACTTTGGATGGAGCAGGCAGGGAAGGAAAAGAGACAATCCCGGCGGAGAATGCCGTCGTATTTTCCAAGGTTGGTCTTACTTATGCGGGCGCATCGGAGGAAGCGCTCTCCGACATTGATTTTACGGTCAGACGCGGAGAGACCATCGGTATTATCGGAGGAACCGGTTCTGGAAAATCTTCGGTCGTGAATCTGATTCCGCGGTTTTACGATGCGACCAGAGGAGAGGTTCTCGTCGACGGGAAGAATGTGCGGGATTATACATTGGAGGAACTCAGGGCGAAGGTCGGTGTTGTTCTGCAGAAGGCGGTTCTCTTTAAGGGAACCATCCGTGAGAACTTAAGCTGGGGCAATTCGGACGCCACGGACGAGGAGATGTATGAGGCGCTTGAGACTGCACAGGCAAGGGAGTTTGTGGATGCCAAGGAAGGCGGACTTTCCTATGAGATCGAGCAGGGCGGCAGAAACCTTTCTGGCGGACAGAGACAGCGTCTTACGATTGCACGTGCGCTTGTGAAGAAGCCGGAGATTCTCATTATGGACGACAGTGCATCCGCGCTTGATTTCGCGACGGACGCGGCGCTTCGGAACCATCGCACATATGGACGGGCAGATGACGGTATTTATCGTATCGCAGCGTGCGGCGTCCATCATGCAGCGGACAAGATTGTAGTGTTGGACGATGGAGATTGTAGGACTTGGAACAACGAGGATCTGCTTAAGGACTGCGAGGTATACCGCGAGATTTACGAGTCGCAGTTTAAGCGGACAGAAGAACAGCAGGCGGGAGAGGCGAAAAGATGAAAAAAGTGGTAAATGAAAATCAAAAATCAACGCTGCGCAAGGTTCTGCGATACATCAGACGATACTGGGGATACCTGGGAGCATCGATCATTCTCGCGGCGGTGACGGTGGCGCTTACCCTGTATCTTCCGATTCTGATCGGTCAGGCGGTCGACCGGATCGTGGGAAGAGCCGTTGACTTTGCCGGGATCTTTGTGATTCTCAGAAAGATGGCGGTCATCATCGGACTGACGGCATTGGCACAGTGGGTGATGAATGCCTGCAACAATAAAATTACCTACAATGTGATCCGGGATATCCGGACGGAGGCGTTCGACAAGATTGAAAAGCTTCCTCTGAAATATTTGGACGCTCATTCCTACGGAGAGATTGTGAGCCGTGTCATTGCGGATGTGGATCAGTTTGCGGATGGCCTGCTGATGGGATTTACCCAGTTTTTCACCGGTATCGTGACCATCTTCGGAACACTGATTTTCATGCTGACGATCAGCGTGCGGATCACGGTGGCGGTCGTGGTGATCACGCCGGTCTCCCTATTTGTGGCAAGCTTCCATTGCGAAAAAGACATTTTCCATGTTCAAGCTGCAGTCGGAGACAAGAGGAGAGCAGACCGCGTTTATAGAGGAGATGGTCGGCAACCAGAAAGTGGTGCAGGCATTTTCCCATGAAGATGAGGCACTTGAGAAGTTTGATGAGATCAATGAGAGACTGCAGAAGTATTCTCTGCGGGCGATCTTCTTTTCGAGCATTACCAACCCGTCGACGCGTTTTGTCAACAGCCTTGTCTACGCGACGGTAGGCGTTGTCGGAGCTTTACGGCGCCGGAGGAATCAGTGTCGGACAGCTGTCGAGTCTTCTGTCCTACGCGAACCAGTATACGAAGCCGTTCAACGAGATTTCGGGCGTCATCACGGAGCTTCAGAACGCGCTTGCGTGTGCGGGCAGAGTGATTGAACTGATCGAGGAGGATGCCGAGGTACCGGATGCCGAGGACGCGGTAGACTTAGAGCATGCAAACGGTAAGGTCGAGCTTTCCCACGTCTATTTTTCCTATGTGCCGGAGCAGAAGCTGATTGAGGACTTCAATCTGTCGGTGAAGCCGGGACAGCGCGTGGCGATCGTGGGACCGACCGGATGCGGCAAGACGACGATGATCAACCTGCTGATGCGTTTTTATGATGTGGACAGCGGCACGATCAAAGTCAGCGATATTCCGCTGCAGCTGACGCGCAAGAGCCTCAGGGACAACTATGGTATGGTGCTGCAGGATACCTGGCTTCGGAGTGGAAGCATCCGGGACAACATTGCGATGGGAAAACCGGACGCCACGGATGAGAGATCATTGCGGCCGCAAAGGCATCCCATGCACACGGCTTTATCAAGCGTCTGCCGGAGGGCTATGACACCGTGATCGCAGAGGATGGCGGCAACCTGTCACAGGGACAGAAGCAGCTGTTATGCATTGCAAGAGTCATGCTGTGCCTGCCTCCGATGCTCATTCTGGATGAGGCGTCCTCGATTGATGATACGCGTACTGAGATCAAGATTCAGAATGCGTTTGCAAAGATGATGCAGGGACGCACCAGTTTTATCGTGGCGCACCGTCTCTCGACGATCCGCGAGGCGGACATTATTCTGGTCATGAAGGATGGAAGCGTCATCGAGCAGGAAATCATGATGAACTTCTGGAAAAGAACGGATTCTATGCGAAGCTGTATAACAGCCAGTTTGCAAAGACGTCATAGATTAGTTTGACGTGCTAAGTAATAGGATAAGAGGCATATCCAACCGATTTCAGGCGGAAATGCAGATGGAAAATTCGTTGAAAAATGCGTGCATTTCTTCCGACCGGATTTTTGCATCGGATTCCGTCTCTTCTACGTTTTGACAATCACGGAATGTGTCCGACAAACCGCAGACAATGAGCGGACTTTCTGGTGTCCCTAAGGGCTCTTCACAGAACAATATAAAACCACGCGAACCGAACTCGCCGGCATCTGCTATTGAAAACAGGGCAGATGCCGGCTCGTTGCGGCTTCGCGCGGTTATGTATGTTTAGAGGTGCCATAAGGGACACAAAAAAGTCCTAAAATTGTCTGCGGATTGCGGAACACATTCTGTGGAGTGCTCAAACGGAAAAACACGGATCATCGCAGATGCAAAACCGGTTGTTAGAAATGCCACATTTGATCCGAAATCAGAAATGAGCTTGAATTCTCCCTTCAATTACTTAGCACGTCAAAAATTTATTCTGACCGGAAGCGGTGCCTACGTATAGATCTGGCGGCAGCCGTCAATACTTTCGTTGGTGGAGTCCGTGATATAGCGGATGGCGGCGTCTTTGTCGCGATCCCGCACATGAATGAAAATCTGCTCCGCGCTCTCAGCGAGCGCCGCTGCGCCGTACTTGCTGGCGAAGCACCCACAGGTTTGTCACCAGATCCTTGAAGGAGGCGAAAACAGCGGAGCAGCGAATTGCCGCCGATGAAGGAAAGCTCGTGGCTGAAGTCAAAGATCAGCGATGCAGCCTCCTCAGGATCTTCGCATGCCTTTAAGGCGGTCACATACTGCTCGAGCCCGGCGATGGACGCGTCATCCGCATTGTCGATGGCGAGCGTGGCGGCAAGAATCATGAACATGATGCGGACTTCCAGAATGGAGCGCACTTCCTTGTCGCGGAGCATACCGCCGTTGTACTGCATGATGGAGACCAGGGTGTCTGCGGTACCGTATTTGCGGTAGTCGGCAACGAAGGTGCCGATTCGTGGTTTGACCACAAGAAATCCCTTTTTCTCCATCTCGTCCAGACCGGAATTGACGACGGCGCGCGATACCTGCATGGACTCGGCAAGCTCGCGCTCAGGCGGAAGTTTTGCGCCTATCTCAAGCTTTCCGGATAATATCATTCCCTCTAATTCTGCAACAAAAGCTCCTTTAAAGAAGGAGCACTTAATTTCTTAAACAACATAATGTGAGCCTCTCTTTTCTGGTATATCCAAATACCACACAGATATTTTAGAAAAAAAACGAATAAAATGCAAGAGATAAAGTCTGAAATTTTTAGAAAGAATGGCGGGCGTGGGTGTCATGGACAAACAATAGGAAGTATGATAAGATTGGAACTACGAGTAAGACAGAATTGCAACAGAATCTATACAGGAAAAGAGCATTTAATATAAAAAAAAAAAGGATCAGGTAACAGCGGCCGAAGAGGAAGAAGCTAGGTAAAAGGTGCAAGATTGTTTATCTGATGTATACCGCATCAGCGTGACGCTAACGGGCTGGTGGACCGTGAATTGCTGCAGCAGGCACTGGATATGGTGCTGCCGAAGTTTGATGGGTTTAATCTGCGGCTGCGCCAGGGCGTGTTCTGGTATTATTTTGAGGAAAATGGCAAGCCGGCACCGCGTGTGCGGGAGAAAGTGCGTTTCCGTGCCGTTATATCCAGCAGAATCAAAACCACAGTTATATGTTCCGCGTAACCTTTATAAATACCGCATCAATCTCGAAGTATTTCATGTGCTCACCGACGGTATGGGTGGCATCAATTTTCTCAAGGAGCTGACCTATCAGTATCTGCGGCTGGCACATCCGAAGCTGCGCGAAAAGGTGGGAGATTCCTTGAGCAGTGATACCTCGTTGAACCGTGAGGACAGCTTCCTCAAAATTACAAGCACAGCTCCCAGAAGGTATCAGACGAAGCGGGCATATCTTTTAAAGGGAGAAAAGCTGCCGCCGGGAGAGTTCGGCGTCATGCACGGCTACATGAAGATCCCGGTTGAAGAAAGTCTGCCATGCGTACGGAGTCAGCATCAATGAGTATCTGGTGGCGGTATATGTCTGGAGCGTCTACACGGAGTGCATGCACGGGATGCCTTCCGAACGTCCGGTTCGTGTTGCGGTGCCGGTAAATCTGCGCCCATATTTTAATTCGATCACAACAAAGAATTTCTTTGTCATGGTGTCGGCAGAATTTCATCCGACAAAGGAGATCTATACATTTGAGGAAGTGCTAAAGAGTGTCAGTGAGAGCCTGCGCAGCCAGATCAGCCGGGAGAATCTGGAGAAGCTTTTTCCTACAATGTCTCCAATGAGAAGCTTCTTGCAGCGCGTATCGTACCGCTGTTTTTGAAAAATCTGGCGATGCGCTATGTATACACAACCTCTGCGCTTGCAAACACAGCGACGGTGACCAATATCGGGAATATCTCCGTAAGCGAGGAGTATCGTCCTTATGTGGAGATGTTCCATGCATTTCTTGCAATGTCGAAGGGACAGCATTTGAAGGGAACGATCTGTTCCTACGGGGATACGCTGGTATTCAGTTTCAGTTATGATCTGACCGACACGTCGGTGCAGAGAGGTTTTTTCAGAAAAATCGCGGCAGACGGGATTGCGGTTGAGATAGAGACGAATGGAGTAAATTATGAGTAGATGCAAGCAATGTAATGTGGAAATATTAGACGAGACGGAGCGCTGTCCGCTTTGCCATTCTGCTGGAGAAGACGGTTGAGGTGGAAAACATGTATCCGAATGTGCGGACGATGACGAGGCGTCTGGCGTTGCTTAGCCGCATCTATCTGTTCGTGGCGATTCTTGTGGAGGCGCTTTTGATCTATCTGAATGTACTCAGCGACTCGGAGATGTTCTGGAGTGCGATTCCGGGGCTGGCGATGTTGTACGGCTATCTGGTGCTGCGCTATGCCATATTGGGAAAATCCGGCTACAAGGGCAAGATCATCGTGTTGACGCTGATCGCCATCCTGATGGTTGTGGCGATTGACTTCGTGGTGGGGTACCGCGGCTGGTCTGTCAACTATGCGCTTCCATCCGCCATTCTTTTAGTGGATGCGGGAATTCTCATTCTGATGTGCATCAACCGGCGCAACTGGCAGAGCTACATGATGTGGCAGATTTTTATGATTCTCTGCAGCGTTGTCCCGCTGGTCTTGTATGCGGTGGGGATCGTGACGGCGCCGCTTCTTGCCTTGCTGGCGTTTGCATTTTCTACGGCACTGTTTTTGGGTACGCTGATCATAGGAGACCGGAGGGCAAGGACGGAACTGCGGCGAAGATTTCATGTCCGCTGACGCGGCTGTTTTGCTGTCCGGCGGCGCAGCTGTTTTCTGACAGCGGAAAATAGAACAGAGGTACAGTGAATGAGAGAAAATGAGGCGAGTATCCGCGGCAGAGTCGTGAGGGATCTGATCGCGCATACGACGAATGATTTGCTGATTGGGAAAAAGATAAAAAATGGGGAACTCCGCAAACAGATCGGAACGGCGGAACCTCCGTGGAAGTGTCCGGAATGCTTTACCATGCAGACGATCGAGATGGAACATTTTACCATGGAGCTTTTAGAGTCGAAGGAGAATGCGAACCGCGACAAAATCATTTTGCAGCTGCACGGCGGCGGATATGTCGGGGCGATGCGCAATGCATACCGCATGTTTGCCGGATTGTACAATGAGGTCAGCCACGGCATGAGCGTGCTCACGCCGGATTACCGCGTGGCACCGGAGCATCCGTATCCGGCGGCGCTCGAGGATGCCGTGTGCGCGTATGAATGGCTACTTGCGCAGGGATGGTTTTCGGAGCAGATCATTGTGGCGGGAGATTCGGCGGGCGGCGGACTTGCGATGGCACTCTGCCACTATCTGATCAATCACGGCAGACAGCTTCCGTGCGGAATCATTGCCATGTCGCCGTGGACGGATCTTACGGCAAGCGGTGAATCGTATGATACCAATTATGAGAGGGATCCCCTGTTCGGAAATACGAGGGACAGCCTGATCTACAATCGGGATTATGTGGGAGACCATGATCCGATGGATGCTTATATATCACCGATGTTTGGCGATTTCAGAGGATTTCCGCCAATGCTGATACAGGTGGGTTCGTATGAGATGCTGTTGTCGGATTCTGTGGATGTCGCCGCGAAGGCGAGAGGACAGGGCGTAAAAGTGCGCTTAAGTATCTATGACGGGATGTTCCACATTTTCCAGATGGCAGCAAAAATGCTGCCAGAATCCAGAAAAGCGTGGGTCGAGATCGGTAAATTTATCGAGATTCTGCTCCGGGAATAGGGAGCACCTGTCTAGTGCTTAGACAGGTGGCTCACATCCATGTATACAGGCAGACCGTTGTGATAGGAGACCTGCGATTCGCCAAGAATCAGCGGAGCAATATAGTCGAGCAGAGGCTGTTCGATGTCGTTGCCGGCACTGTTGATCCACTCTCTCGGAACGCTCTTTGCCTCGTTGGCGATCTGGCGGATTTCCGCATAGGAGTAATCCACGGTATACGGTGCGTTTGAAGTGCGCTCGATGGTGACCATGGAAGCTGCCACACCCTCCTCGGAGAGTGCGACGGCTTTTGCCGAGTGCGAAAGATTCGTCTAAGTCTGTCTGGGAAGCCAGATGTGCGGCACAGCGCTGCAGGACATTGATTTCCACGGAACGCACCTTGACACCAAGCTTTTCCTTGACAAGGAACTCAAGTGTCTTGCCGGCGCCGCTTAACTGACTGTGACCGAACGTGTCGATGGACTGCTCGGACGCGCTGATGTAATTGCCGGAGGCGTCGCGGATGCCCTCGGACACTGCGACGATGACATTGTTGCGCTCGAAAAGGAGACGCTTGACGTCTAAAAGGAAATCCTCCGGGTCGAAAGCGACTTCCGGAAGATAGATTAAGTGCGGGGCGGTGTTGTATCCGTTGCGCGCGAGTGCCGCGGCAGCGGTCAGCCATCCTGCGTCACGTCCCATGATCTCAACGATGGTCACGCTTTTGACCGCGTAGATAAAGGTGTCGTGCGCGATCTCTAAGAGCGAGGAGGCAATGTATTTTGCGGCAGAGCCAAAGCCCGGGTGTGACCGGTCTCGCAGAGATCGTTGTCGCTGGTCTTCGGGATTCCGATAATGCGGACGGAACTGCCGATGCGTTTTCCGTACTCGGACAGCTTTAACACGGTGTCCATGGAATCATTGCCGCCGATATAGAAAAACGCTTCAATGTGGTAAGTTTCAAACTGCTTAAATATGAAGACATAGGGTGAATCATCATCCAGATAATGGGGAAGTTTGTAGCGGCAGGAGCCTAAGTACATCGCAGGTGTCTGCGCAAGGCGGGAAAGATATTCCGGATGACCGTCCATAAGCTCCGTGAGGTTGAGAAGGTCATCGTTTAAAATACCGGTGATTCCGTTGAGCGAGCCGTAAACGGTGTCGTACATGGAAGAGGCGGACACGCCGTCAATGACACCGGCAAGACTTGCGTTGATCGCAACGGTAGGACCGCCGGACTGGGCTACCATACAATTTTTCTGATTCATAACGAACTCCTTATGTGTAAATATATCAATGTCAGATTGTTCCGAAAATGGTCATTTCGGAAATCAAACATTATCATACCCAAAATACGCGGGATTATCAAGATTGAATTTAGATAGAAAGAGACGGACGGAAAGATGAAAATGTGTACATTGTGTCCTAGAAACTGCGCAGTGGACCGTGCGGGCGGAGAGCGCGGCATCTGCGGACAGACCGAACAGCTGAAGGTTGCGCGTGCGGCGCTTCATTACTGGGAGGAACCCTGCATCTCCGGGGAAAGCGGCTCCGGCGCGGTATTTTTCTCCGGCTGTGCCCTGCATTGTGTGTTCTGCCAGAACCGCAGCATCGCAAACGGGACGGCAGGAAAGGAGATTACCAAGGAGCGTCTGGCAGAAATATTCCTGGAACTGCAGGAAAAGGGGCGAATAATATCAATCTGGTGACGCCGGGACATTTTGCACCGCAGATTACGGAGGCATTGCGCCGTGCAAAAAAGGAAGGACTGCGGCTTCCCGTCGTTTACAATACGAGCAGTTATGAGAGTGCGGATACGATCAAAAGTCTGGAAGGACTTGTGGATATCTACCTGCCGGACTTTAAATATATAAGTCCTGCGCTCAGTGCAAAATATTCACACGCTCCGGATTATGCCGACGTGGCCAAAGCGGCGGTTGCGGAGATGGTGCGCCAGTGCCCGAGACCCGTGTTTGACGGAGACGAAGCAGAAGACCCGATCGAGGAGGGACTTCTGATGAGACAGGAGCGTTATCGTGCGTCACCTGCTGCTGCCGGGCTGTACCAGGGACTCTAAGGCGGTGATAAAATACCTGTATGAAACCTACGGCAATCAGATATATCTGAGCATCATGAACCAGTATACGCCGTTGGAAAATGTCAGCGCCTACCCGGAGCTGAACCGGAAAGTCACGGACGAGGAATATGAGGAGGTCGTCGATTATGCGATCGGACTGGGGGTAGAGCAGGGATTTATTCAGGAGGAGACGGCAGAAGAGCTTCATCCCGGCGTTTGACGGCGAAGGTGTATAACGCATAGCAGAAAAACATTGTATAGAGATAAAGATAAAGGGGGGTGTCGCACGAAGCATACCGTGCTTTGGTCTAATAAGTAATATTACAGGAAACACACTTGGGGATTTCATGTGGAAATGTAGATGGAAATTCGTTGGAGAAAATGTGAGCATTTCTTCCGGCTGAATATTTGCATCGGATTCCGTGTCTCTTCCATGTTTGGACAATCCGACGGGTGCATGTCCGGCACACCGGAGACAATGGGCGGACTTTCTGGTGTCCCTAATGGCACCTCTTCACAGACAATATAAAACCGCGCGAACCGAAACTCGCCGGCATCTGCTATTGAAAATAAGGCAGATGCCGACTCGACATCGGCTTCGCGCGGTTATGTTTTGTTCAGAGGTGCCAATAAGGGACACACACGAAAGTCCTACAAATTGTCTCCGGGATGCGGACATGACCCGCGGAGTGCTCAAACTTGGAAAGACACGGATCATCGCAGATGCAAACATCCGGCTGGTTAGAAATGCCACATTTTGAACCGAATTTCCACATGCATTTCCATCTGAAATCCACGGTGCGGTCTTCTCATAATATTACTTATCACCTCAAAGAGGTTTATGCTTCGTGCAACAATTTTTGTCCTGTAAATATGGGTTTACATAACAAGTGTCAAAGAATTGGACACATCATGTGCGATACTGACACCATCAAAGCGGATGGGGAGGGAAGAACATGGAGAAAAAGATCGAGATCATTGCCGTCGATTTTGACGGGACATTGTGCAGTGAATGTTATCCTGCCATCGGGATGCAGAATCTGCCGCTCTTTGCATTGCTCAAGGGTGCGAGAAGGCAGGGCAAAAAAGTAATTTTGTGGACATGCCGCTGCGGGGATCTGCTGGAGGAGGCGGTGGCCTGGTGCAGAATGTTCGGACTGGAATTTGATGCGGTAAATGAAAATGTGGCGCAGACGTTGGAACAGTATGGAACGGAATCCAGAAAAATCTCCGCGGACGTCTATATCGATGACAAGGCGTGCTGGCCGTGGATGACGAAGCAGGAGTGGGAACGGTATCTGGCAGGTTAGAAAAGGAGGATAAGAAGATGAAAACAGTGGATATGGAATTGATACTTTTGTGTGCGCTTATAGCGGCGATTGGAGCGTTCGGACTGGTGACGGGTGTGGTTCTGCTGTTCGGAATCCAGTTTCAGGAGTGCAATGCTGTACTGCTCACCGGAATTGTGTGCGGGCTCTGGGGCATATTATGGGGAAGCCTGCTGATACAGAACCGGAACCTGATGTCGAAAAACGTCTAAATATAGTACAGCGTGCAGGAAAATGGCTATATTTAGGTTGACGCGTGTGATAGAATCTCCTATAATGAGACTGAATTATTGGGCGCATGATTTTATGGACTTGTGCGGTACTCAGGGAGGAATTCGATGAATCACTTTATATATAGAAAGAAGAGAAAGATATTGCTGGCGGCAATCAGCATGGGAGTGCTTGCTGCCAGCATATCTGCTTTTCACGGCCCCGAAGCCGTATATGCGTACACTGCGACGGCGGGAACGATCAATGACGGACCGGTGAAGGTGCGCAACGCACCGGTGACCGGGGATAAGCTGACACTGCTCTATCCGGGAAATGCGGTGACAGTAACTGATGAGACGGCAGGATCAGACGGGTATACATGGTACCAGATCCAGATGTCGGATGGTGTAACCGGTTATATACGCTCGGATTTTGTGACGCTTCAGGGCACGGATTCTTCTGCGGGACAGACGAATGCGGACAGCAGTGCAGGTGGGACAAACGGGGTGGTGCAGAACACGGAAAAAGGTGTTTATGTGCGCTCGGGAGCGGGAACGTCCTACTCTGTGGTGACAAAGGTATACAAAGGACAGGCTGTGAATGTGGGCGAGCTGGTCTCGGCGGGCGGAATGAACTGGTACAGTGTGACGCTCGTGGTCGGAGGCGCCTCCTATTCCGGGTGGATTTGTGCGGACTATGTAGCCGTGAACGGTCAGACGTCAGACGACCAGTCGCAGGGAGAGACGACCGGTGTCACGGACAGCGAGTATGAGGCGGCGCTTGCGGCAGCGGGTTTTCCGGCAAGCTATTGCAGCGCACTGGCATCCCTGCATCAGAAGTATCCGAACTGGCAGTTTGTGCCGGTGCAGACGGGACTTGACTGGAATACGGTGGTATCGAATGAGAGTCTGGTCGGAAGAAACCTGATCCAGAATTCCGTGAATGACGCAAGAAAATCGACGGACAGTCAGGCGTATAACTGGGAGACCAACAAGTGGTACGGGTTTGACGGGGCAAGCTGGGTGTCGGCGTCTCCGGAATATATCGCATACTGCATCGATCCCAGAAATTTTCTTAACGAGAATCAGATCTTTCAGTTTGAAACGTTGGAATATGCAGGCTATCAGAACGCAGCGGGTGTGCAGAGCGTTCTTTCCAATACATTTATGGCAGGCAATTATACCGATACGGACGGAGCGGTTCGCAGCTATGCGGATACGTTTGTGGAGATCGGCTCCAATGTGGGCGTGAGCCCTTACCACCTGGCATCCCGCTGTAAGCAGGAGCAGGGCGTGCGGGGGACGAGCGATCTGATTTCGGGACGATATTCCAACTATGCAGGCTATTATAACTACTTTAACGTCCGTGCGTTTACGACGGGCAGCGCGTCGGCGATTGTGAACGGACTGGAATATGCGAAGTTGCAGGGATGGAACTCCATCTACAAGTCGATTGCGGGTGGATCATCGGTTGTGGCTGATAATTATGTGAAAAAAGGGCAGAATACCATTTACTTTGAAAAATTTAACGTTGTCTATACCAATAGTCTTTACGCACATCAGTACATGACCAATGTGCAGGCGGCGATGAGTGAGGGCACCAATATGGGAAAAGCCTACACGGACAAGAACCAGGCGTTTGTTTTCCGCATTCCGGTCTATCAGAACATGCCGGAGAGCGCAGTGACGTTTGCGGACAAGGGGAATCCGAACAACTGGCTTTCCTCGATCACGGTGGACGGATATGCGCTGACACCGGCATTTTCCGGTGCGAATACCTCCTATTCCCTGGTCGTTCCGGACAGCGCGGCTTCGATCAATGTGGGAGCGACGGCGGTGGCGGAACGTCAACCGTTTCCGGTACTGGAAATTATTCGCTGAATTATGGAGATAATACGATTCAGATTACCTGCATCTCGCAGAGCGAGATTCGCGCACTTACACGCTGATCGTGGCAAGAGCGGGGGCAGTGCCGGCGGAACCATTCAGGTGGCGGATGACGCGGCGATTACGCCATTCTATCCGATCGGAACCTATGTGACGGGAATTGAGCCTGGAACAAGCGCATCCACAGTCGCATCGGGAATCGGAACCCAGAACTGTACCGTAAAGATTCTGAATGCAGACGGCAGTGAGAATACACAGACGGTGGGAACGGGCAACAAGCTGGCAGTGTATGTCGGCGACACGCTCGTGCAGCAGTATGAGATTGTGGTATATGGAGATATCAACGGTGACGGAAAGGTTTCCAATCTGGATCTGGTATTGATGCAGAAACAGATCCTTGGAATTGAAAGTCAGTCCGGCAGTCGTCTGGAAGCGGCAAACGTCAGCAAGGACGGCGGTATTTCCAATAAGGATCTGGTTATTTTACAAAACACATACTGGGAATCTCACAGATTGATCAGTGAGAGGAAGAATTGGGAGAGCAGAAATGAAGAAAAAATAGCAATGATGATGATGGCGCTTAGCCTGACATTCGGGGTTGTCGGAGTGCCGCAGACGGTATTCGCGGCGAGCGGATCAACATCTGTCTCGGTGTCGTCAGGAAGTGTCAATATCGGTGATACGGTTACAGTTACAGTAAAAGCGAGCGGTCCATCCGGCGAAAAGGCGAATGCGACCATGACGCTGTCTTATGATTCGAGTGTGCTGCAGTTTGTGAGTTGCAATACCACATACGGCGGAGGCGGCGGAAGCGTGATGGCGACGGGAGAAAGCTACACGGTGACATTAAAAGCTGTGAGTGCGGGAAATTCCGCCCTCTCTGTCTCTGCCAACGACGGAGTGATCTTTGACTCAATGAGGAGATGGATTCCATGTCGGGCAGCAGTGCGTCGGTCACAGTAAAGAATGCAGCAAGTACAAATACAGATTCAGGCAATAATAGTAGCAGTAACAGTGGAACCTCCAACGGAAACGGAACATCAGCGGGTGGAAACGGGGATTCTGCGGCGAATACTGGCGAGACAACAGGAAAACAGTCTGCGGATAATTCTCTGAAAGAGTTGACCATTTCACCGGGAACGCTCTCGCCGGCATTTAACGGGAAAACGCTGACTTATAGTGCTACAGTGGGAAGCGATGTAACCAATATCGCCGTATCTGCCACACCGGTCAATGAAAAAGCGGTCGTGGAGTCGGTTACGGGAAATACCAATCTGAAAAGTGGAGATAACACCATTAAGATTGTAGTCAAGGCGGAAAATGGCGTGACCGCAACCTATACCGTGAATGTGACAAAGCAGGGAACCTCGTCCGGAGAGACAACGGCATCCGATGAGGGGGAAGTGGAGACAACAGAGGAGACGGACAGCAGTGAAAACACGGTTACGGTAAATGGCATTTCCTATGTAATTGCAGAAAATTTTGCAACAGAGAATATTCCGGCAGATTTTTCGGAGACAACCGTCAATTATCAGGGGGCGGATTATCGGGGCGTGAGTTATGACAAGGGATCTGTGGTCATGCTTTATCTGGTGCAGGACGGAGCGGAAGAGAGCATAGGAAGCTTCTTTGTATATGACAGCACAAGAGATACCCTGTATCCGTTTGTAAAATGGTCAATGGGGAACACTACGTGATGGCGCTTCTGTCACCGGTGGATTATACGATGCCGGATACGATGCAGCAGACACAGCTTACGCTGGCGGACGGAAGTCTTGTGACGGCATATCAGGAGACCCAGGAGGAAGGGTCTGAGGTGGAATCGGAGTTCTATACCTTTACGGAGTGAATTCTGACGGAACGGAAGGCTGGTACCAGTACGACTCCATAGAGGACCTATCAGCGCGTAAATACAGGGACAACTGTATCTTCCGACGGACTGCAGGACGAGGATGCGGCCTATCTGCAGGAGGAATATCTGGCGCTGTCCGAGAAATATAAAAAAAAAAGCGTTTTCCAGAACCGCGATTGGCATATTGATATTTCTGCTGGCGGTAATGGCAGTGGTACTTGTTAACCTGTTACTGCACAGGAGGGAAGCGGATAGAGATGACCTGGATGAGGATGACACTATGGATGACGGTGTCTCAGAGCATGATGATACAGAAGAACTGCTGGATGAAAACCAGGATGATGTGATCGAGGAACCGGAAAAGGATTCCCGGAAAAAGTGGCACTGGAAGAAGCGCTCTGCTGCAGATGCCGGGGATGCAGATGAATTCGACGAACAGGAAGAGAGAGACGAAAACGCAGGAATCTGACGATGACGCGTTCGATGATGCATTCGATGAGGATGACATCGAGGAGGAAGAGCCGCCGAAGAAGAGATTCGGTTTCTGGAAGCGGAAGTCTGACGATCTGGATGACGATCTGTTTGATGATGACGACGCGTACGAGGATGATGACGCGTACGGGGATGACGATGACACGTATGGGGATGATGACGCGTACGGGGATGACGATGACACGTACGGGGACAGCGATGCGCCGGACGATGAAAAGAAAAAGTTTCAGGCGGCAAAGACCAGAAAAACAAGCAAGACGATGAGCTGGATATCATAGATTTTAATGATCTGTAAAGACGAATGTGATATCGGACTGGAAATAGGAGGTAGCGATGCAGACAGCATATACAGCAAAGGCAAAAGGCGATTGATATTGCAACGCGGATATCAAAGTCATTGCATCACAGTTATATCGGCACGGAGCACATACTGCTTGGCCTGTTGAAAGAGGGAACCGGTGTGGCAAGCCAGGTACTTGCCGACAATGGTGTAGAGTATGATAAGGTGCTGGAACTGATCGAGGAGCTGATTGCACTGGGGAATGCGGTTGCGGTTCTGGAGGACGGATTGTCCCCGAGAGCGGCGCATGTGCTTGAGGTATCCAAAGCGGAGGCGGCGCGTTTCCACTCGGAGAAGATTGGAACGGAACACCTTTTAATTGCGATGATCAAGGAGACGGAATGTGTGGCGTCCAGACTGTTGAATACATTGACTGTCAATGTGCAGAAAATGTATGTGGACACCCTGATCGCGATGGGCGAGGATGTGAGCCAGTATAAGGATGAATTCCAGAACGGGAAACCCGGCAAGCGGAAAAACGCGGAGGGAACGCCGTCACTGGATCAGTTTTCCAGAGATCTGACCGAACTTGCACGCGACGGAAAGCTTGATCCGGTGGTCGGCAGAGAGGCGGAGATCGACCGTGTCATCCAGATTTTAAGCCGGAGAAGCAAGAACAATCCGTGCCTGATCGGAGAACCCGGCGTAGGAAAAACGGCGATTGTAGAGGAATTGCAGAGCGCATTATGGGCGGAATGGTTCCGGATACGGTGCTTGGAAAAAGAGTGGTCTCCCTGGATCTTTCCGGGATTGTGGCAGGCTCGAAGTACAGGGGTGAATTTGAGGAGCGCATCAAGAAGGTGCTTGCAGAGGTGGCGAAAGCCGGAAACGTCCTGCTGTTCATCGATGAGATTCATACCATCATCGGAGCGGGCGGAGCGGAAGGCGCGATTGATGCATCCAACATTTTAAAACCTGCGCTTGCGAGAGGTGAGTGCAGGTGATTGGTGCGACGACCATCGAGGAGTATCGCAAATATATCGAAAAGATGCCGCTCTGGAACGCCGGTTCCAGCCGGTTGTTGTGGAGGAACCGACGGAGGAGGAAGCCATTTCCATATTAAAGGACTGCGCAGCCAGTATGAGAGCCACCACCATGTGACGATTACGGATGAGGCCGTGGAGGCGGCAGTGCGTCTTTCTGCACGTTATATCAACGACCGTTTCCTCCCGGACAAGGCGATTGACCTGATGGATGAGGCCGCGGCAAAAGTGCGCCTTCACGTGGGCGGAGACCCGAGGGAGGCTGCAGAACTCCGGCGGGAGATTGCGGAGTCGCAGGAGACATTGAGCAGGCACTTTGTGGCGGAGACCTGGAAGCGGCGAGAGAGGCACAGACAAAGCGTCAGGAACTGGAAGAAAAGTTGGAAAAACTGAACGCAAAGGCAAAGCAGGGCGGCAGACGGCATCACCAGACCGTCGGAGAGGATGAGATTGCCGATGTTGTGTCGGGATGGACGAAAATCCCGGTGAAGAAGCTTACAGAGGGGAGGCTGCCAGGCTTAAAAGCTGGAGGCAACTCTTCACAAGCGCGTGATCGGACAGGAGGAGGCGGTATCGGCAGTGGCCAAAGCCGTGCGGAGAGGCCGCGTCGGATTAAAAGATCCCAAGCGCCCGATCGGATCGTTCCTTTTCCTTGGACCTACAGGTGTTGGTAAGACAGAACTTTCCAAGGCACTGGCAGAAGCTGTCTTTGGACAGGAGCAGGCAATGATCCGCGTCGATATGTCTGAGTACATGGAGAAACACAGCGTCTCCAAGATGATCGGTTCACCGCCTGGATATGTCGGACATGAGGACGGCGGACAGCTGAGTGAAAAAGTGCGGAGAAATCCATACGCAGTGATTCTGTTTGACGAGATAGAGAAGGCGCATCCGGATGTGTTTAATATTCTGCTGCAGGTGCTGGATGACGGTCATATTACAGATGCACAGGGAAGAAAAGTCGACTTTAAGAATACCATCATCATTATGACCTCCAACGCGGGAGCGCAGGCTATTGTGGAGCCGAAGAAGCTTGGCTTTGCTTCCGGCAATGACGAGAAGCAGAACTACGAGCGGATGAAGGGCAGCGTGATGGAGGAGGTCCGCAGAATTTTCAAACCGGAATTTTTAAACCGTATTGACGAGACCATTGTATTCAGGGCACTGAATAAGGACGACATGAAGCAGATCGTAGGTCTGATGACAAAAGAGCTGGCGAAGCGCTGCGAAACACAGCTTGGCATTACGCTGGTCGTGCGCGATGCCGCAAAGCAGTACATTGTGGATAAGGCGTATGACCCGAAGTACGGAGCCAGACCGCTGCGGCGCAAGATTCAGGATGAGATTGAGGATCCGCTTGCGGAAAAACTTCTCGACGGAAGCATCCGCCGGGGCGACGAAGTGATCGTCACGACGAAGAAAAATGCAGATTTTTCTGGAGCCGAAGAAAAAGTAAAAAATTACTTAAATGTCAGTGAAATCACTGGAAATCAAAGAACAGATATTATATAATATTTTTACAAATTTACGATAAAGCAGACCGGATGAAGGAGCTGCAATATCACAGGAGGATAAGATGGCCGTTATTAGTGAATTACTCCGTTCAGAGGAGGATGGAACGATCAGCTTTGGGGATTATACATTGAGCACCAAGGCAAAGCTTGACAATTTTGAGCACCAGGGAGACCTTTACAAAGTAAAGACCTGTCAGGAGATTACCAAGCTGGAGCGCAATGGCATGTTTGTATACGAGTCTGTTCCGGGGACTGCAGTGGAGCATTTAAAAGCAACAGACACAGGAATGGAGTTTAGCGTAGAAGGCGCAGAGGACGCACAGGTTACCGTAGAGCTTGAGGATGAGGCTGAGTACGACATCGTGATCGACGGTGCAGATGCCGGCAGGATGAAGACGAATCTCGGAGGAAAGTTAAGCCTGAGCGTAGAGCTCGGCGATGCTCCGGTAAAGGTAAGCGTTCAGAAGTGCTAGAGCAGCCGCTTTCGCATATGACAATTACAAGATCAGTGAGACCTGTCCGTATGGACAGGTCTTTGTTGCTCTATAGGAAATGACGTGTTATGTTAAAGCGCGAAAGCCGCGCTTTCTATGGAGAAAAAGCCCTGTCTGGGCAGCAGCCGCGTCTGCGGGAAAGGAAGATAAGAACATGGCAAAAGGAAAAACAACAGTGTACTTCTGTCAGGAGTGTGGATACGAGTCGGCAAAATGGATGGGACAGTGTCCGGCATGCCATGAGTGGAACTCGTTTGTGGAGGAGACAGTCGAGAAAAAGAGCGCGCGTGGGAACCGCAGTGCGGATAGCAGCCGTGAGGCAAAGGCAGTTCCCCTGTCACAGATTGAGATGACGCAGGAACAGCGGGTGTCCACCGGCATGAAGGAGCTTGACCGGGTGCTTGGCGGCGGGATTGTGCAGGGATCCCTGGTGCTTGTGGGTGGAGATCCGGGAATCGGAAAATCGACGCTGCTTTTGCAGGTATGCAGGAATCTTGCGGAACATAAGGTGAAGGTGCTCTACATTTCCGGTGAGGAATCCTTGCAGCAGATCAAAATCCGGGCAGAACGCATCGGAACCTTTGGGGACAGCTTAAGTCTGCTCTGTGAGACCAATCTTGATACCATACGGCGCGTGATTGACCGGGAGAAGCCCGAGATCGTCGTGATTGACTCCATTCAGACGATGTATAATGAAGACATCTCGTCTGCACCGGGAAGCGTCTCGCAGGTGCGGGAATCGACCGGCACCCTGATGCAGATCGCTAAGGGACTTGGAATTTCCATTTTTATTGTCGGCCATGTGACCAAAGAGGGCGTGGTGGCCGGTCCCCGTGTGCTGGAACATATGGTGGACACGGTGCTTTATTTTGAGGGGGACCGCCATGCGGCGTATCGTATTCTGCGCGGTGTGAAGAACCGCTTTGGGTCGACGAACGAGATCGGTGTTTTTGAGATGCGGGGAGATGGTCTGACAGAGGTGGAGAACCCGTCGGAATTCATGCTGAGCGGAAAGCCGGAGGGAGCCTCCGGGTCTGTTGTGGCATGCTCGATGGAAGGAACGCGACCGATCCTTCTGGAAATACAGGCATTGGTCTGCCACAGCAATTTCGGTATGCCGAGGCGGACGGCGGCAGGAACCGATTATAATCGGCTGAATCTTCTTATGGCGGTTCTGGAAAAGCGTCTGGGACTTTCACTGGGAAATTGTGATGCCTATATCAATATTGCGGGAGGCATCCGGATGAATGAGCCGGCAATCGATCTTGGTCTTGTGCTGGCGATTGTCTCCAGTTACAAAGACCGCCCGATCGATGAGAAGACCATCTGCTTCGGTGAGGTGGGACTCAGCGGTGAGGTGCGCGCGGTCAGCATGGCAGAGCAGCGTGTGCTCGAGGCGAAGAAGCTTGGATTTAAGACATGTATTCTGCCGGAGGTGTGCAGGGAGAGCCTAAAGGAGATCAAGGGGATCGGTCTTGTCGGCGTGCGCACGGTAAAGGATGCGATGGATTACGGATGCGGTAGTCCGTAGGAAGGGAAATGAATGGTTCTGAATTGTATGTACAATTAAAACAATTCAGAACCGAAAACTTTCTTTTTTAAAACG
>SCPN01000042.1_pt1:175000-217734 | contig 217734 bp, 326 predicted proteins | sample 6106831 | NCBI WGS metagenome assembly SCPN01 (sample SAMN10720447, study PRJNA508395) | human gut metagenome | isolation source: Participant 1, 0 month
ACAAAGTTTACGACCAAACCAAACGAACGAAAGTTCAAGATCGAAGCAATTCGATCCGCGTTATTAAACGCAAAGACCCAGTTTCTAACGCTATAGAAACTGTAAACGAGGTCAAGCAAAAAAGAGCGCAGGGTGGATGCCTTGGCACTAAGAGCCGATGAAAGACGTGATAAGCTGCGAAAAGCTACGGGGAGGAGCAAATATCCTTTGATCCGTAGATGTCTGAATGGGGAAACCCACATGAGCAAACCTCATGTATCCATACGCCAATCCATAACGTATGGAAGGGGAACCCGGGGAACTGAAACATCTAAGTAGCCGGAGGAAGAGAAAGAAACATCGATTTCCAAAGTAGCGGCGAGCGAAATGGAAAGAGGCCAAACCGGAATGCGTGCATTCCGGGGTTCGGACCGCATAATTGATTTGTCAATCCTAGCAGAACGGTTTTGGGAAAGCCGGCCAGAGAGGGTGAAAGCCCCGTAAGCGAAAGATGAGTTGACATGGCGGTATCCAGAGTACATCGAGACACGAGAAACCTTGATGGAATGAGCGGGGACCACCCCGTAAGCCTAAATACTCCTTAGTGACCGATAGCGCATAGTACTGTGAAGGAAAGGTGAAAAGGACCCCGGGAGGGGAGTGAAAGAGAACCTGAAACCCTGTGTCTACAAGCTGTGGAAGTGCCTTATGTGCACAACCGCGTACTTTTTGTAGAACGGTCCGGCGAGTTACGTTTACTGGCAAGGTTAAGCACTCAAGGTGTGGAGCCGAAGGGAAACCAAGTCTTAAGAGGGCCACAGTCAGTAAGAGTAGACCCGAAACCGGGTGATCTACCCATGTCCAGGTTGAAGTTGCCGTAAAAGGCAATGGAGGACCGAACGCACATCCGTTGAAAAGGGTGGCGATGAGGTGTGGGTAGGGGAGAAATTCCAATCGAACCCGGAGATAGCTGGTTCTCCTCGAAATAGCTTTAGGGCTAGCCTCGATGGAGTCTTACGGAGGTAGAGCACTGAATTTCCGCGGGGGCGTCAAAGCTTACCAAAGAATATCAAACTCCGAATGCCATGTAGATGATGAATGGGAGTCAGACTGCACGAGATAAGTTGGGCAGTCAAAAGGGAAAGAGCCCAGACCACCAGCTAAGGTCCCAAAGTGTGTGTTAAGTGGAAAAGGATGTGGGATTTCAAAGACAACTAGGATGTTGGCTCAGAAGCAGCCACACATTCAAAGAGTGCGTAACAGCTCACTAGTCGAGAGGTCCTGCGCCGAAAATGTCCGGGGCTAAAACACAACACCGAAGCTGTGGAATCACGTAAGTGATTGGTAGAGGAGCATTCTTAAGACCGACGAAGCTGTACCGGAAGGAGCAGTGGAGGGATAAGAAGAGAGAATGCCGGAATGAGTAGCGAGAGAGAGGTGAGAATCCTCTCGGCCGAATATCCAAGGTTTCCAGAGTAAAGCTGATCTGCTCTGGGTAAGTCGGGGCCTAAGGAGAGGTCGAAAGACGTATCCGATGGACAACAGGTTTAGATTCCTGTACCACATATGAACAGAACTGTGGGGACGCATGTGGAGAGCACGAGCCGGGAATGGAAATACCGGTACAAGCGGAGAAGGAGTCTGGTTGGCAAATCCGCCAGGCAATCCGAAGACGTGATGTGGAGCGAATTAAGAGTAGCGAAGCGTGTGAGCCATGTGCCGAGAAAAGCCGCTATTGTTTCATGTGTGCCCGTACCGTAAACCGACACAGGTGGATGAGGAGAGAATCCTAAGGCCGGCGGAAGAAGCATTGTTAAGGAACTCGGCAAAATGACCCCGTAACTTCGGGAGAAGGGGTGCCTGCTAACGCAGGCCGCAGAGAATAGGCTCAAGCAACTGTTTAGCAAAAACACAGGTCTATGCGAAACCGAAAGGTGAGGTATATGGGCTGACGCCTGCCCGGTGCTGGAAGGTTAAGAGGAGAGGTTAGCGTAAGCGAAGCTTTGAATTTAAGCCCCAGTAAACGGCGGCCGTAACTATAACGGTCCTAAGGTAGCGAAATTCCTTGTCGGGTAAGTTCCGACCCGCACGAAAGGCGTAATGATTTGAGCACTGTCTCGACAATGCATCCGGTGAAATTGAAGTACCAGTGAAGATGCTGGTTACCCGCGCCAGGACGGAAAGACCCCATGGAGCTTTACTCCAGTTTGGTACTGGGATTCGGTACTGCATGTACAGGATAGGTGGGAGACTAAGAACTTGGGACGCCAGTTTCAAGGGAGTCGCTGTTGGGATACCACCCTTGCAGTATTGGGTTTCTAACCAGCCGCCGTAACCCGGCGGTGGGACAATGCCAGACGGGGAGTTTGACTGGGGCGGTCGCCTCCGAAAGGGTATCGGAGGCGCTCAAAGGTTCCCTCAGAATGGTTGGAAACCATTTGAAGAGTGCAAAGGCAGAAGGGAGCTTGACTGCGACACCGACGGGTGGAGCAGGTAGGAAAGTAGGACTTAGTGATCCGGTGGCATAAAGTGGGATTGCCATCGCTCAACGGATAAAAGCTACCCTGGGGATAACAGGCTTATCACTCCCAAGAGTTCACATCGACGGAGTGGTTTGGCACCTCGATGTCGGCTCATCGCATCCTGGGGCTGTAGCAGGTCCCAAGGGTTGGGCTGTTCGCCCATTAAAGCGGTACGCGAGCTGGGTTCAGAACGTCGTGAGACAGTTCGGTCCCTATCCGGCGCGGGCGGAGGATATTTGAGAGGAGCTGTCCTTAGTACGAGAGGACCGGGATGGACGGACCACTGGTGTATCTGCTGTCGGCCAACGGCATGGCAGAGTAGCCAAGTCCGGAAGGGATAAACGCTGAAGGCATCTAAGCGTGAAGCCCCCCTCAAGATGAGATATCCCTCACATAAGTGAGTAAGATCCCTTGAAGAGTACAAGGTAGATAGGGCAGAGGTGGAAGCACGGTAACGTGTGGAGCTGACTGTTACTAATCGATCGAGGGCTTGACCAAATAGTTTGTTGGATGATTTCTGTATGAAGTTTTGAAGGTACAATATACCATTGATTTTTTGTGAGATATCTAGTAAGATAATAAATGACCTATCTGATACGTCATTTTATATATAGGGGATTGGTCAAATGGTATGATAGGGAGTCTCCAAAACCTTTGGTGGGAGTTCGATTCTCTCATCCCCTGCTCTAAAAACACCGTAAATTCGGTGTTTTTTTCATGCTGTGCTGCATTTCATGTTATATCATATCCTTTCTTTTCCCTTCTGTAAGAATCTTTTTCCCGTTATATTTTTCTATTTGTATCCTACGATGAAACAGCCGGCTCAATTCTGAGCCGAAGAATCTTTTACAGTTAAGATCAGATAAAGAAACCAGGCGATCATGATCTCACCTCCTACAGGATAGTATATGCAAAGGAGGGATTACAATACGAGCGTTTTACATATTCTTACAGATTGTAAACGGGATCGCATTGTGATGGCGGCAGACGGTCAGTATATTCAATTTTCATAGGGAGTTGTGAAAAAAGGAAAATTGCGGTATAATAGTTTTTGACATATGACGGAAATAGGCATGAGGAGAAAAGATGGCACGACCGACAAAAGCAAGAAGAATCTGTATGGAAGCGGCATATGATAATTTTTGCCCGAATGGTGTTCCGGCAAGGGAAAAAGTCATTATGACGATGGATGAGTATGAAACGATTCGTCTTGTAGACCTTGAGAAGTGTACGCACGAACAATGTGCGAAGCAGATGGGGATTGCCCGCACAACAGTGACCGAAATTTATGAGTCAGCCAGATACAAAATGGCAGACAGCATCGTAAATGGAAAGACATTGGAGATTTCAGGTGGGAATTATCGATTGTGTGATGGAACTGCCCTGTTTTGCTGCAATAAAATATGCAGGCGCACCTCAACGTCCGTCGGAAAAGATGATATTCAAAGAAAGGAAACAGATCAGATGAGAATTGCAGTTACCTATGAAAATGGAGAAATATTTCAGCACTTTGGACACACGGAACAGTTTAAATTATATGATATTGAGAATAGCCAGGTGGTAAGATCCCAGATTGTCGACACAAATGGACAGGGACACGGGGCACTTGCCGGATTTTTGACGGAGGCGGGTGCGGATGTGCTGATCTGTGGCGGAATCGGAGGCGGTGCGCAAAGCGCACTTGCAACTGCCGGCATAAAGCTGTATGGTGGAGTGTCCGGTGCGGCAGATGAAGCGGTAGAAGCTTATCTTGCAGGAAAATTAGATTACAATCCCGATGTGAGATGTTCTCATCATGAGCATGAGCATTCCTGCGCAGAACATAAGTGTGGTGAAGACAAGCATGGATGTGCCGGCAATGAAATGTTATCATAAAAACACGGGACGGGAGAAATTATGATAAACAGAGAAGATATGCTGGAGCTGACACGCAGAATGACGCCCAGCCGCACTTCCTTTACGCGTGTGGCAGGCGGCTATATGGAGCCGGACGGAGAGATCGATGAGAGTTTTAATGTGAACTTTCTCAATCTGTCTGCGGCGGAAAAGGAGAAAAATCTGGCGATTGCCAAAGCGGTTCCGTTTGCAGCAACCAATGTAAACCTGCGCAGCTACGCATTCGGGGATGGCGCAGAACAGAGGAAAATGCGCCAGTTGTTGTACGGAATGCGCGAGTGCGGACTGAAAAATGATGCGCTGCTGTACACGTTTTATGAGCTTGTGGGTGCCCGGTACCGTAGCAGGGAGCCGTATGCGATTCTGGTCTTTCACGACCGCTATGATGTGCCGGTAAAGGCATCGGACAAGGAGCGGCAGGGGAGTCGGAGGAGGTATATGAATATCTGATCGGTGCAGTCGCTCCGTTGGTGGGAGAGTACGAGCCGGGGCGGCCGGTCTGCGGGTTTTTATATCCGGCATTTGCCGACAGGAGCACAGACGATGCGCATGTTGCGATCTTTCAGGCGGATCCGGAACACAAAATCCCGGTGTTTGAAGAACTGTTTCTCACACGGTAGCCGAGGAAGATTGTGCCGGAAAAGGTACAAAATGGCGGGATTTGCGACAGCAGAAACCGCGCAGGAATATTGGAAGGAATATAGAAAACATCCCGTTTCGGGATGTTTTTTTTGTGAGTTTGAGCAGTTCTATTTTAACACATCAAAGCATTCCTCGGAAGTATTGGATACGACAGAACACGCTTTTGCCGCATTTCTGGGAAAATGTAAAGAAAAATTTTCTGGAATTTTGTGAATGGGAAATTTGACTTTTGGGAAGAATCTAGTATGATGAAACAACGAGTGCGAGAGCAGCTCACAGAGTATCATTCTTGAGGAAAGGAGCAAAATGAACAGAAAAATATTGGACGTGACAATGCTGTGCACTTTATGCATTTGTCTTATGGTTGCGGCCAACATTGAGGAGAAGAACACGATACGGGAGAGCAGAGAAGAGATCAGCAGCGCGTATGTAATTTCTGCGGCAGACGGAACTGAGGTTCCGGTTGCGGGTGTGTGCCGTGTTTTATCCGGATATTCATTTACGACAGAATCAGATGAAGCGACAGGAATCACAAAGAACCCCAGAACAATGGTAGCAAGTGCGGCACCGTCCGATGCGGCACAAGAAGTACAGGCAGCATCGGAGAAAGCAGAGACGCCGGAAGCCAAAGTACAGGCAGCATCGGAGGAAGCAGAGGCGCCGGAGGCGGCAGAGAGCAAGCCTGCGACGGCAGAGACGACGGCCGGTGCAGAGAACCGCTGGAATATCACATTGACGCAGGAGGAGATAGATTTGTTGGCAAAAATCGTCTGGCTGGAATCGCAGGGCGAGCCGACAGAAGGGCAGGAAGCCGTGGTCGAGGTAGTTTTTAACCGGATGGCTTCCGAAAAATATCCAGATACCTTGTATGACGTGCTCAGTCAGGGAAACCCGACGCAGTTCTGTTCCTGGAAGAACAGAGAGCGGGCAAACCCCACGGAGAAGGAATACACTTCGATTCATGAGGTATTGAATGGAAATACACATATATTAAGAAATGATACGTTATATTTTTCTACGGAACCGTTGACGCCGAGACTGGACCAAAAGATCGGCGGACACAGCTTCTACTATTAGTAAGGAAGTTTAGGTTAAACCGGAAGGAAAATACGAAGGGAACCCGCAGGGACGAAAGAACCTTTGGGTTCCTTTTGCGTTGCGGGACAAAGCGGCAGACCGGACAAAAGAGAGCGAAAAATGGAAAGAGTTCCCTGTAGATTCCATGTGGTTCCTTTGTTACAATACGGTTGTTGCAGAAATGAAATATTTTTGTAACAAATAAGTAACAATATGGAAGCATATGGAATAAATCGGGAGGATTCTACATAATGAAGAAAAGAATGACAATACTGGCGCTTCTGCTGGCGGGAGCCGTCACACTGGGAAGCTATGGAATGGTGCAGGCAGGACAGGAAAAACGTGAGGTGCCGGTGGCGGGCGTGACACAGACGCTGGCACAGGTGCTTAAGGAAGCGGGAGGAGTGCAGGCGCAGACGGCGGATGTTGTGGAGGAACTGCAAAGTAACGCGGCTGTGGCGCGGATGATGGAACCGGAGATGGTGGCAGAGGAAGCGTGGGAGACGGCGGAGATTGCGGAAAATGAACTTCCGCAGACCGCGTCAGAGTTTGCGGATATTGCAGTGGCGCAGGTGAATCACTATGTCAACGTGCGGCAGGAACCGGATACGGAGAGTGAAATTCTTAGAAAACTTTACGACAAATCCGCAGCCACTGTGCTGGAGACGACGGAGGACGGGTGGTACCGGATTACGTCCGGAAATGTGAACGGATATGTCAAGGCGGAATATGTGGTCGTGGGGGATGAGGAGCTTGCCAGAAGTGTGGGAACGCGCCTGGCGACCGTCACAACGACGACCCTGTTCGTGCGGACGGAGCCGACAACCGAGGCGAAGGTGCTTACCATGCTGCCGGACGGCGATGACGTTGTGGTAACCGACGAGTCGACGGAAGGCTGGGCGAAAGTGTCCACCGCGGACGGTGACGGTTATGTGGCACTGGATTATGTGACGCTGTCCACAGAGTACATTCATGCAGAGTCAAAAGCGGAGGAAGAGGCGCGGCTTGCCAGAGAGGAAGCAGAACGGCAGGCGGCAGCCCGTGCGGCGGAGGAAGCGCGCAAAGCCAGAGAGGCGGAGGCGGCACGTGCGGCAGCAGAACAGGAAGCAGCCCGCAAAGCGGCAGAAAAACAGGAGGTGAAAAAATCCGGCGCGGGCAGCAGTGCGGGAAGCAGTTCCGGAAGCAGCGCGGGAAGCAGTTCCGGAGGCAGCGCGGGAAGCGGTTCCGGAAGCAGTGCGGGGCAAAGTGCGCAGACGGCTTCCTCCAACGGTCAGGCGGTGGTCGATTACGCGAGACAGTTTCTGGGAAACCCTTATGTATACGGCGGCAACAGCCTGACAAACGGAACCGACTGCTCCGGATTTGTCAAGGGCGTGTATGCGGCATTTGGAATCAATCTGCCGCGCACATCGTCGGAACAGCGGAGTGTGGGATATGCCGTCAGCCTGTCGGAAATCCAGCCGGGCGACATTGTCTGCTATAGCGGCCACGTCGGCATCTATGCGGGCAATAACACACTGATTCATGCGAGCAATGAAAAGACAGGCATTACGCTGACTTCTCCGGTAACCTACCGCAGCGTGCTGGCGGTGCGGAGAATTTTCTAATTCATCCGGGAGGGCTGCTGTCTCTTAAATATTCCGGTTCTTTGAAATATGACTGGCGGAGAGAACTCCGAAGTGGTATATATAAGAAAAGGGAGGAAGAGAAGGATGCGGATTGGTGGAATAGAAGCGGGCGGCACCAAGATGGTGTGCGCGATCGGGGAAGTGCAGACAGACAAAGGACAGCCGGGAGAAAATCAGGTCACAATCACAGAGCGTGTGACGATTCCCACAGAGAAGCCCAAGATTACCCTGCCGCGCATGGCTGCGTTTTGAGGAAAAGGAATCTCGTCACTCGGAATCGGGTGTTTCGGACCGGTGGATCTGCACCGTGCGTCCCCGACCTATGGATATATTACCAGCACGCCGAAGCTGGAATGGCAGAATGTCGATATGGTGGGAACTTTTACACGGGCGCTCGGCGTCCCGGTCGGATTGATACGGACGTTAATGCGGCGGTGCTTGGCGAAGTTACCTGGGGAGCCGCAAAAGACTGCGACACGGCAATCTATATTACCGTCGGCACCGGCGTTGGCGTGGGCGTCTACTGTAACGGGGCGCTCATGCACGGGCTGGTGCACCCGGAGGCAGGACATCTTCTTCTGCAGCGTCACCCGAAAGACACCTACGCCGGAAAATGCCCGTACCATGCCAACTGTCTGGAAGGGCTTGCAAGCGGTCCGGCGGTGGAGGCGCGCTGGGGCAGACCGGCAAAGGAACTGGCGGACCGGGAGGATGTCTGGGAGATGGAGGCGTTCTATCTCGCGGAGGCGGTTGCAAATTATGTTCTGACGTATTCTCCGCAGAAGATTGTGCTGTGGGGCGGAATTATGCACCAGAGCCAGCTCTTTTCAATGGTGCGCACGAAAGTGCAGGAACTGCTGGGCGGGTATATTTCCAATGAGAAAATCTTAAAGGAGATCGATACCTACCTCGTGCCGCCGGCACTTGGAGAAAATCCGGGTATTATGGGAGCGTTTGCGCTCGGTATGCGGGAGGCAGAGTACCGGAAGCCTAAGGAAGCGTAGGGGCGCGGAGAACAGGATCGCGGAATCGGCGGGAGTGAAAACAGAATTTAGAAGAACAGAAAACGGGAGCGCTATGCCGGAGATTTTTCCTGACACAGCGCTCCCGTGTGATTTTGTAAAAAAGACCGGGTCTTAGTTATCGCCCTCGTCATCCGATGACATGGAGTATACCTGACGTTTTCTTGCCATCTCATCATTCTCGAGGTATTCGTCGTAGGTGGATACCTTGTCGACAAAGGTGCCGTCCGGCAGGAACTCGATGATACGGTTCGCTGTGGTCTGGACAACCTGATGGTCACGGGAGGCAAAAAGAATAACGCCCGGGAACTTGATGAGTCCGTTGTTTAATGCGGTGATGGACTCCATATCCAGATGGTCGGTCGGTTCATCTAAGATCAGCACGTTGCTTCCCATAATCATCATGCGGGAAAGCAGGACACGTACTTTCTCCACCGGAAGGACACGCATTTTCTTGGTACCGTCATCTCCGGCGAACAGCATACGTCCGAGGAAACCGCGGACATAGGTTGCATCCTTGATCTCGGAGAACTGTGTCAGCCAGTCAACGATCAGAAGATCGGTATCAAAGATCTCGGTGTTATCCTTCGGGAAGTAGGACTGGCTGGTCGTCACGCCCCACTTTTAGGTGCCGGAATCCGGCTCCATCTCACCGGCAAGAATCTTAAAGAGCGTTGTCTTTGCCAGCTCGTTGCTTCCCACAAACGCGATCTTGTCGTCATGTCCGACGATAAAGGAGACATTGTCGAGCACCTTGACGCCGTCGATGGTCTTGGTAATGCCTTCGACGGTCAGAACTTCATTGCCGATCTCACGGTTCGGACGGAAATCGATATACGGGTATTTACGGCTGGACGGACGGATGTCGTCGAGCTGAATCTTTTCCAGGGCACGCTTTCTGGAAGTCGCCTGTTTGGACTTGGAAGCATTGGCGGAGAAACGGGAGATGAAGTCCTGCAGCTCCTTGATTTTCTCTTCCCTCTTTTTTCTTGTTGGCTTCCTTCATCTGCTTTACGAGAAGCTGGCTGGACTCATACCAGAAGTCATAGTTACCAGCGTACAGCTGGATCTTGCCGTAGTCGATATCTGCGATGTTGGTGCAGACTTTGTTTAAGAAGTAGCGGTCGTGGGAAACAACGATGACCGTGTTCTCAAAGTTGATTAAGAATTCTTCTAACCAGCTGATCGCATCGAGATCCAGATGGTTGGTCGGCTCATCCAAAAGAAGAATGTCCGGGTTGCCGAACAGCGCCTGTGCCAGCAGGACTTTGACCTTTAAGGCACTTGGCATATCCGCCATGAGCGTGTAGTGATCCTCCGTCGGGATGCCAAGACCGTTTAACATGGTGGCTGCATCGGATTCAGCATTCCAGACGTTCATCTCTGCGAACTCGGCTTCAAGCTCACTGGCGCGGATACCGTCCTCGTCCGTGAAATCCTCTTTCATGTAGATCGCGTCTTTTCCTTCATGATATCGTAGAGACGCTTGTTGCCCATGATCACGGTATCCAGTACGGTGTACTCGTCATATTTAAAGTGGTCCTGCTGCAAAAAGGAAAGACGCTGACCCGGCGTGATGATGACTTCTCCGCTCGTCGGTTCAAGCTGGCCGGACAGAATCTTGAGGAACGTAGATTTTCCGGCGCCGTTTGCACCGATCAGACCGTAGCAGCAGCCCTCTGTGAATTTGATGTTGACATCTTCAAAGAGAGCTTTTTTTCCGATTCGTAAAGTGATGTTGCTTGTACTGATCATATTTATGTTCTCCTAACTTTTCTTGTAAATCACCTGCTTTTATTGCACCAATTCGTATCATACTAAAAATACGGAGAAATGCAACCGGAACTTCTTATTAAAAAGGGCTTTCACGCTGTGACAAATTGTTTGGATTTCGTTAAAAATTTGATATAATGTACGGGAAGGCAATCGGAGTTATCTTAAGTATGACAGAGGAAATTGCATCTCAGGAGATTGATTTTATGGAGTATGGGGATACGCAAATAAATACAATAGACATGGAGCGGGGGCAGAGAAAAGATCTGATCGGCAAGATGCCGGTCGGAATAGCGGTAGTCCGCGGCGGGAATGAGCTGTATATTGAGATGGTGAACAGGGAATTTTTGCATGCAGAGGGTATGACAGGGAGGAACTGACCGGAAATACGCCGTTTGTGGAGTATTTGTACCGGGACGATACCGGTGTGTTCGAGGATGCCATCGAAGTGTGCCGGGAACTAAGAACCACGGAGGAGATTGAACTGCGCATCCGTACGAAGAGCGGCGGCGTCTGCTGGGAACTGATGCGGTGCAGACTGTATTATTACCGGGACGCGGTACCTTACTATATCCTGGCAAGCTGGAACATAGACAAGCGGAAGAATCTGGAGGAAGAACTGCGCCTGATGGAGGAGCAGTACAGCATGTTAGAAGAGGTCACCGATGAATTCCCGCTAGAGTACGACGTTGCACAGCGGCGTTTCAGGGTGCCGCGCAAATATCGCGGGAACGGGCAGCCGGGAACGGCAGGGCGCAGATATATGGATTATGAGGAGATGCTCGCGGATATCTGCGAGGAGGATCGTGCCGCGTATGCAAGGGTGCTGGAGGCAGCCAGCAGGGATGTGCGGACAGGAAGTATTGATTACCGGATGAATGTGGCGGCTGCCGGGGAGGAACCTGTATATGTGTGGTACCGGACGATTTACCGGAGCATTGTCGGGGACAACGGACAGATTATCCGCATCATCGGACGCAGCTACGATGTCAGCTCCGACCGCAGGATTCAGGAGGAACTGTCGGAGGAGGCGAAGCGCGACCCGCTGACAAGGCTTTATAATAAGGTGGCGGCATCCGGAGAGGTAGAACGGATTTTAAAAAGTGAGCCGGAAAAACAGCATGTGCTGTTCCTGATCGATATTGATAATTTTAAGCGGATCAACGATACATTCGGGCATACCGTCGGAGATACGGTAATTACTGATATTGCCGGCGTGCTGCAAAGCCAGTTTCAGGAGACAGATGTCACCGCAAGAGTCGGAGGAGATGAATTTCTGGCGCTGATGCGGGATGTGGCTCCAAAGGAGGCAGAAGCGTGCCGCGGCGCTGGGCCGGGAAGCCAGAAAAAAGCTGATCGGCGACGACGCCATCGTTGAGGTGACGCTCAGCATCGGCATGGCAGTATACGGCGAGGATGGAAGAGATTATGAGACCCTGTTTGCGATGGCTGACCGGGCGATGTATGCCACGAAGCGGGAAGGAAAAGACCACTATTCGTTTGCGGGCAAAAGCAGCAAGAGGGAGCAGAGCGGGAGCGCAGGCGCGACAGGATTGAATATGCTCCGGAAAGCGGGCAGAAGGTGGATAAAGAGTTCCTGAATTTTGCGTTCAGCCTTCTCTCGCATGCGAAAGATATCAACGGATCTTTGAACGTGCTGATCGAACAGATTGGGAAAAATACGGGCTGGGCTTTGCCATGGTGTTTGAGTACCGGAAGAACAGCAGGAAATGGTGTTGATGAATTACTGGAACCGGGATGGCAGCCGGGTGGAACAACAGGTATTCCCACAATCGGTTACAGTGTTCCGGGAGGCGGAAATCGGGCGTTTTGTCTCGACGCCAACGGAAGATATATTAACGGAGGTTCCCCAGTTGGGGGCGGAGAAATATCATGGAACTTCCATCAAAAACTGTGGAAATGTAAAGTTTGAATTTTCCGGTAACAGAAGTGGCTGCCTGTGTGGGAAGCAGCAGTGCAGAGGGATTTTCAAAGAGGAAGCAGGGATGCTCAGTGAACTCGCGCGGGTGGTTGCTGTATTTGTCTCCCTTCGCAGCAGGCAGAGCGATGACCAGGCAGAGATACGGCATCTGCAGAATCAGGATATGCTGACGGAACTGTATAATCTGGACACATTCCGCAGGCTGATCCGGAAAAAATTAAAGAGCGGTGGGCTTGCGCAGGATGAGAACATGGTGTACGCGCTGGTAAATCTGGACGTGAACAACTTTGCCTATGTAAATGAAAATTATGGACAGGAGGCCGGCGACAGTATTCTGCAGGAGCTTGCAGCGTTAATCCGCAGCGAGTCCCATGTCGTGGAGGCCTGTAGAATGTATTCGGATTATTTCATTGAGCTGGTCAGAGGAACGGACAAAAAGAACATTCTGGGGCTTGTGGAGAGAGGATCAGATGTTTGGCGAACAGTTAAAGATCCGCTATCCGGCGGGAGCCATGCAGCTCTCGGCAGGAATCTGCTTTATCGATGACGGGGAAGAGACGTTTGAGAAGATACTGGAGGGAGCCAATCTGGCACGAAAGCTTGCCAAGGAGCAGAATGTGGGAGCGGTCGTTTACCGGGATGACATGAGGAAAAAACGTGATGAGGGAATCCGGATTACCGGAAGATTTTACGCGGCACTGCAGCGGGGCGAGTTCGAGGTATATTTACAGCCGAAGTTCCTGCTCCGCGAGGAGCGGGTCTACGGCGCCGAGGCGCTTGCACGCTGGCGTCTGGAATCCGGCGAGATTCTGTCTCCCGCACGGTTTATCCCTGCACTGGAAAATATAGGCTATATCGTGGATCTGGATTTTTATATTCTGGAACAGCTGCTTCGGGCAATGCGCCGCTGGAGGGATTCCGGAAGAGAACTGTTTACGATCTCCACCAATTTTCCAGGAGAAATTTTGAGAACGGCGGCGACGATTTTATCGAACGCCTGCAGAATACCCTGCAGCGGTACGGGATTGATCCGTGCTACATAGAGATCGAGGTGACGGAGAGTGTGATTGTGGAGAAGTTAGACAGCTTAAAGGCGTGTCTTACCAGACTTGGCAAACTCGGCTACCGCATCGCCATCGATGATTTTGGAACCGGCTACTCGTCGCTGAGCGTGCTGTTGGAAATCCCGGCGAATGTAGTGAAGATCGACAAGAGCTTTACCGACAAAATCCACCAGAACGGACAGAGTGCTTTTGTCTATCAGATGGGGCAGTTCATCCAGTCGGCAAAGGAGGAGGTGATTTTGAGGGAATCGAGGAGAGCAGCAGCGGACGTTTTGATGGAGTGCGGTTTTAACTTCACGGTCAGGGCTATTATTTTGACCGCCCGCTGCCCCTGGAGGAGTTTGAAAAAAAGTATATCTGACCAGGGACAAACAGAACATGACAAATGTAGATTGCACACGTTTTCGTACAGTCTGAAACCTTTACAATCGACAAATTAAATGCTAAAATTAGTCTTAAGTCGGAATATGACACTCTATTTTAATTTAAGGAGGAATAATAATGTCCAGAGCAAAACAGTCAATGGACGGTAATACAGCGGCAGCTCACGTAGCTTATGCGTTTACAGATGTTGCAGCTATTTACCCAATTACACCTTCCAGCCCGATGGCAGATACCGTAGATCAGTGGTCTGCAGCAGGACAGGAGAATATTTTTGGCAATCAGGTCAAAGTCGTAGAGATGGAGTCTGAGGCAGGTGCAGCAGGTGCCGTACACGGTTCCCTTGCAGCAGGTGCGCTGACCACAACCTTTACAGCATCTCAGGGTCTGTTACTTATGATCCCGAACATGTACAAAATCGCAGGCGAGCAGCTTCCTTGTGTATTCGACGTATCCGCGCGTACCGTAGCTACCCAGTCTTTAAATATTTTTGGTGATCACAGCGATGTTTACGCCTGTCGTCAGACCGGTTTCGCTATGCTGTGCGAGACCAACCCGCAGGAAGTTATGGACTTAAGCCCGGTAGCTCATCTTGCTACAATCGAGGGTAAGGTTCCGTTCATCAACTTCTTCGACGGATTCCGTACTTCCCATGAGATCCAGAAGATCGAGAAGTGGGATTATGCAGATCTCAAAGAGATGTGCAACATGGATGCAGTTGCAGAGTTCCGTGCACATGCACTGAATCCGGAGCATCCGGCTATGCGTGGTTCCCACGAGAACGGAGATGTTTTCTTCCAGCATCGTGAGGCTTGCAACACAGCTTACAATGAACTCCCGGCAATCGTTGAGAAGTACATGAAGAAAGTCAACGAGAAGCTTGGCACAAACTATGATCTGTTCAACTACTACGGAGCACCGGACGCAGAGCGCGTTATCGTAGCTATGGGTTCCATCAACGACGTAGCTGAAGAGGTAATCGACTACTTAACCGCTAAGGGTGAGAAGGTCGGACTTGTAAAGGTTCGTCTGTATCGTCCGTGGGTATCAGAGGCATTTTTAAAGGCTCTTCCTAAGACAGCTAAGAAGGTTGCTGTTCTTGACAGAACAAAGGAGCCGGGTGCACTTGGTGATCCGTTATACCTTTGATGTTGCAACCACACCCGTGAGGCTGGTCTCGACACTGTTGTCCTGACAGGCGGACGTTACGGATTAGGTTCCAAGGATACACCTCCTTCAAGTGTATTCGCTGTATACAAAGAGCTGGAGAAAGATGCTCCGAAGGCTCGTTTCACAATCGGTATCGTAGATGATGTTACGAACTTAAGCTTACCAGAGGTTAAGCCGGCTCCGATCACATCTGCAGAAGGTACTGTAGAGTGTAAGTTCTGGGTCTCGGCGGTGATGGTACTGTTGGTGCGAACAAGAACTCCACCAAGATCATCGGTGACCACACAGACAAGTACATCCAGGCATACTTCCAGTATGACTCCAAGAAGACCGGTGGTGTTACCATTTCCCACTTAAGATTCGGTGACAAGCCAATCAGAAGCCCGTACTACATCAACCAGGCAGACTTCGTTGCATGTCATAACCCGTCTTATGTAACCAAGGGATTCAAGATGGTTCAGGACGTTAAGCCGGGCGGAGTATTCATGATCAACTGCCAGTGGTCTGATGAAGAGTTAGCTCATCATCTGAATGCAGATGCGAAGAAGTACATCGCAGAGAACAACATTCAGTTATATACAATCAACGCAATCGACAAGGCAATCGAGATTGGTATGGGCAAGCGTACCAACACGATCTTACAGTCTGCATTCTTCAAACTTGCAAACGTTATGCCGATCGATCAGGCAGTAGAGTTCATGAAAGCTGCAGCTAAGAAGTCCTACGGTAAGAAGGGCGACGCAGTTGTAGAGATGAACTACAAGGCAATTGATGCCGGTGTAGACGCAGTACATAAGGTAGAGGTTCCGGCTTCCTGGAAGAATCCGGAGGCAGACGCAGCCCTGCAGAGCTTAAGGGTCTTCCGAAGACTGTTAAGATGGTAAGAGACTTAATGGAGCCGATCTCCTTAATGGATGGCGATTCCTTCCGGTATCCGCATTCAAGGAGAACCCGGACGGACAGTTCGAGCTTGGCGCTGCTGCATATGAGAAGCGTGGTACAGCCGTAACCGTTCCGACATGGAATGCTGAGAAGTGTATCCAGTGTAACCAGTGTGCATTTGTATGTTCTCATGCAACCATTCGTCCGTTCATGCTGAGCGAGGATGAGGTGAAGGCAGCTCCTTCCAACATCAAGCTTGCAGATACAAAGCCGAAGGCAAGCGAGTACAAGTACACCATGAGCGTATCTCCGTTAGACTGTATGGGATGCGGTGAGTGTATCACTGTCTGCCCGGTAGGCGCAATCGAGATGGTTCCGCAGGAGTCTCAGGCAGAAGAGCAGCCGGTATTCGATTACCTGGTAGCAAACGTAGGCAAGAAGCCTGGCATGCCGGCAGACAACACTGTAAAGGGATCCCAGTTCAACCAGCCGCTGCTTGAGTTCTCTGGTTCCTGTGCAGGATGTGCTGAGACATCTTACGCTCGTCTGATCACACAGCTGTTCGGTGAGCATATGTACATCAGTAACGCAACCGGATGTTCCTCTATCTGGGGTGGTCCGGCAGCTACATCACCATATACGGTAAACAAAGATTCCAAGAAGGGACCGGCATGGGCAAACTCCTTATTCGAGGATAACGCTGAGCATGGTCTTGGTATGGAAATCGGTCAGAAGGTACTTCGTGAGCAGGCAATCGCTTCTGCAGAGAAGTGCGCAACATCTGACAAGGCAAGCGCTGAGTTAAAGGCAGCATTTGACAAGTTCGTTGAGACAAAGAACGATACAAAGGCAAATACTCCTGCAGCAGCAGCTCTTGTAGCAGAGTTAGAGAAGGCAGCAGCAGCCGGATGCCCGGATGCAAAGGCTTCAGTTGAGAAGAAAGATTACCTCGCTAAGAAGTCCGTATGGATCTTCGGTGGTGACGGTTGGGCATACGATATCGGATTCGGCGGTCTGGATCACGTACTTGCTTCCGGTGAGAACGTAAACGTTATGGTATTCGATACCGAGATGTACCCAATACAGGTGGTCAGGCTTCCAAGGCTTCCAACATCGGTGAGGTTTGCCAGTTCGCAGCTTCCGGTAAGGAAGTTGGCAAGAAGAGCCTTGCAGAGATCGCTATGAGCTACGGTTATGTATATGTAGCACAGATCGCTCTCGGTGCAAACATGGCTCAGGCTGTCAAGGTTATCGCTGAGGCTGAGGCTTACAACGGACCGTCTCTGATCATCGGTTACGCTCCATGTGAGCTGCACGGTGTAAAGGGTGGTATGAACCACTGCCAGGATGAGATGAAGAAAGCAGTAGCAGCAGGTTACTGGAACCTCTTCTCCTTCAATCCGCAGCTCAAGGCAGAGGGCAAGAATCCGTTCACTCTGACATCCAAGCCGGGCGACGGTTCTTATCAGGATTTCCTGAATAATGAGACACGTTACAGCCGTCTGACCAGAGCATTCCCGGAGAGAGCAGAAAGACTGTTCAAGGCTTCCGAGGAAGCTGCAAAGGCTCGTTACGAGCACTTACAGAGACTGGTAGAGCTGTACAAATAATCAGCCCGATCAGCAGATTGTGTAATGCATAGAAGGATCGCAGTTCATGTTTCCATGGACTGCGGTCCTTTTTGTGCGTACTTGCACGTTTGTAATTAGATATGGTAAAATAAGCCGAAGTATATTAGACAATAACGTATAGGACAGGAAGAGAAAATGATGCAGTTAAGCAGAGAGAAAAACATTTTTGCATCGCAAATACAGAGTGGCACTGGCATGTCTGACAGCAGTCAGCCTTATTGGCGGCTGCGGATATCATAAAAGCTATCATCTGGAGCGGAAATACGGCGACGTTTTGAAATCGTTTTGCCGGACGGGTATGAGATCACAAGGACCGAGAAGGAAGATAAGGTAAACGGAAAACACTATTATACCAGCAATAATCATCCTACTTTAGACGGATACGTATACGACACCTATGATTATTACAGCATTGATTACGGATATAACAATTCCCACTCCTGGTATATCAGCACGTATCTGGTCGCAAACGGAACATACGAGGATGACGACTGGATGGCATCACAGGTATGGGGGCAGATTACCTATGAGATCGAGCGTCTGATGCGCCGTACGACGACACAGTATAAGTATGTAGATGAGAACGGCGACACCCAGAACTTCGGCAGCGTGACCACACTGAGCGGGACAGATATCTACTGTGATATGGATGATCTGGAGATTTTGAACAACCCGACCGGGATCAATCTGGCTGAATTTACGTGGGATGATGTGAGAAGTCTCGGCAATCCGGAGATAAAAATTTATGCAAAATCTTCTACTAACAAGGATGCGCTGCAGGAAGATGTGATTCAGGGTGTGCAGGAAGCGATTCAGGAAGATGCGGGAGATGGAATTGTAATCACAATCGAAGTGGACAGGTAGGACTTGAAACAGAGGTGGTTTTGATCTTGCCATGCAGCCGAATGAGATCCGGTGGTTATCAGATCTGACAGAGGAAGTGTTTAAGGAAATGGACAGAAAAGAAGCGGATTCATTTGTCAAAAGAGAATGAGAAAGTTTTTCGGGAGATTCTTACGGAGGTATGCAAAAATTCCAGGTTTCCTCCTACAGCCGGTTTATGCAGCATGGTTCCACGAGCCCACGCGTGGCGGTGGCGTACGTCAGTTTTTACATTGCGGAAAAGTATAGAATCCGAGTGAACTGTCATGCGCTGATCCGCGGGGCGTTACTGCATGCTACCGACTCGCGACTGGCTGGAATAACGATCCCATAAGTGGCATGGATTTTATCATGCAGGAAAAGCGCTGCAGAATGCGATGGAAGATTTTGAACTGAGTGAGATTGAGAAGGAGACGATCCGTCGGCATATGTTTCCGCTCAATCCGATTCCGCCGTGCTGCAGGAGGCATGGATTGTGACACTGGCGGATAAGATCTGCTCGGCGGGGAGACTGTCGAAGGATTTTGGGAGAAGTTTGAGGAGATTAGGAATCCTTTATAAAATAGAATTGCCGCAATAAGCATATCGCTTTTTGCTTTGATAAGTAATATTATGAGAAATAGATATTTAAAGTTCCAGATAAACATGCGGCGTTCCTGACCGCAAAATCCGGTATTTCTAACCATGCCGCAGCTGGCATGTGATGATCCGTGTCTTTCCAAGTTTGAGCACTCTACGGATGTGTCCGCAAGCCGGCAGACAATTTGTAGGACTTTCGTGTGTCCCTTATTGGCACCTCTGAATAAACATAACCGCGCGAAGCCTGAGTCGGCATCTGCCCTATTTTCAATAGCAGATGCCGGTGAGTTCGGTTCGCGCGGTTTTATATTGTCTGTGAAGAGGTGCCATTAGGGACACCAGAAAGTCCGCCCATTGTCTGCGGCTTGTCGGACACACTCCGTGAGTGTTCAAACGTGGAAGAGACACAGAACGGGATGCCAGCCACGGCATGGAAGAAATACATGAATTTTGCTTCAAAGAATCTGCCGCCGTCTGTTTATTCTGGAACTTTTTTGTTCTCTGATATCTCTGTAATATTACTTATCAGAGCAAAGCACGCTGTGCTTAGTGCGACAGTTCTATTTTTTCAGGAACTTAATCTTCCGCTGGGATTACACGGGAATTTAGCCTTCCGCTAAATTTCCGGTATACAGCTGATAGTATTTGCCGTGTTTTTCAATCAGCTGATCGTGGCTGCCGCGCTCGATGACGCGTCCCTGTTCCAGGACAATGATGCAGTCACTGTTGCGCACGGTCGAGAGACGGTGCGCAATCACGAACGTGGTGCGTCCCGCCATCAGCTTATCCATACCGTCCTGCACAATCTTTCGGTGCGGGTATCGATGGAACTTGTCGCTTCGTCAAAAATCAGAACCGGTGGATCGGCGATGGCAGCTCTTGCGATGGCAAGCAGCTGGCGCTGGCCCTGGCTTAGGTTGGCACCGTCGCCGGTCAGCAGGGTGTCATAGCCGTTCGGAAGCTGCTGGATAAATGTATCTGCGTTGGCGAGTCTTGCAGCTGCCATGACTTCCTCATCCGTGGCATCCAGCTTGCCGTAACGGATATTTTCCATAACCGTAGCAGTAAAAAGATGGGTGTCCTGCAGCACGATCCCAAGAGAGTGGCGCAGGTCATCTTTTGATCTTGTTGATATTGATGCCGTCATAGCGGATCTTGCCGTCCTGGATATCGTAGAAACGGTTGATCAGGTTGGTGATGGTCGTCTTTCCGGCGCCGGTGCTGCCGACAAAGGCAATTTTCTGACCCGGCGTAGCGTAGAGATCTACGTTGTGAAGAACGGTCTTCTCTGGAACATAGCCGAAATCGACATCATCAAATACCACATCACCCTTTAACTCAATATAATCGACACTGCCGTCTGCCTGATGGGTGTGCTTCCATGCCCACATACCCGTACGCCTTTGATTCCACAATCTGACCGTTTTCCACTTGGCGCGGACAAGTGACGTAACCATCGTCCACTTCCGGCTGCTCATCGAGCAGTGCGAAGATACGCTCGAACCGGCGAGTGCCATCACGATATTGTTAAGCTGCATGGAGAGCTGGTTGATCGGCTGCCCGAAGCTCTTATTATAGGTAAGAAACTTGCGAGCTTTCAGAGCGTAAATCCGCCATATCCGCCCAGAGCAAGAATACCGCCGACGATCGCGCAGAGCACGTAGCTGATATTACCGATCTGTGCATTGACCGGCATTAAAATGTTACCGAACTTATTGGCATTGTCTGCACTGTGGAACAGCTGGTCATTGAGCCGGTTGAAATCGGCGATACTTTCTTCCTCATGGGTAAAGACCTTTACTACCTTCTGACCATTCATCATCTCTTCAATATAACCGTTGACCGTGGCAATATCTTTCTGTTGTGCGATAAAGTAGCGGGCACTTAAGGCACCGATCTTCTTTGTGGCAAACAGTGTGACACCGACCATTACAAGTGTGACGAGCGTCAGCGGAATGTTGAGAAGAAGCATACTGATAAAGACGCTCACGATGGAGATGATGCTGTTCAAAACTGCGGGATACTCTGACTGATCATCTGGCGCAGGGTATCAATATCGTTCGTATAGGTTGACATAATATCACCATGTGGGTGTGTGTCAAAATACCGGATGGGAAGCTCTTCCATGTGGGTGAACATGTCGTCGCGCAGATGCTTTAAAGTACCCTGTGAGACATTGACCATAATTCTTGTGTATATGTAGGCTGCGATAGCGCCGATGCCGTAGAAGACGGCAACGCGTAAAATGGCGTGTGCGAGACCAGAAAAGTCCGGATCGCTCTGCTTCATCAGCGGCAGGATATAGCCGTCGATTAAGGTCTGCATGAACCAGGTTCCCTGCACACTTGCGAGAACCGTGATAAAAATACAGATCACGACAATGACGCAGTGTACGGCATAATTTTTCATAATATAGGAAAGCAGGCGCATAAAAAGCTTTCCCGGATTCTTGACATTCGGTCTGGGACCGTGACCGCCGCGGCCGCCCGGTCCGCCGATCGGCTTTGCATTTTTTTCATTCTGTGGCATCAGGCAGCACCTCCTTCATCAAAATCACCGCCGCCGCCGGTCTGTGACTCGTAGACATCGCGGTAAATGGCATTGGTCTGCAATAATTCTTCGTGTGTGCCGAAACCGTTCAACTCTCCGTTATCCAGCACAATGATGCGGTCTGCATCCTGAACGGAGGAGATCCGCTGTGCGATAATCAGCTTGGTCGTGTTTGGAATCTCCGTGAGAAAAGCGCGACGGATTTTGGCATCGGTAGCGGTGTCCACCGCGCTGGTGCTGTCGTCTAAAATCAGAATCTTCGGCTTCTTTAAGAGCGCGCGGGCAATACACAGACGCTGTTTCTGTCCACCGGAGACGTTGGATCCGCCCTGCTCGATGTAGGTGTTGTAACCATCCGGAAAACGCTCGATGAATTCGTCGGCACATGCCAGTTCGCACGCGTGACGGCATTCTTCGTCGGTCGCATGTTCATCTCCCCAGCGGAGATTGTCATAGATGGAACCGGAGAAAAGAACGTTGTTCTGCAATACCACAGACACTTCGTTACGAAGTGTGTCAAGGTCGTAGGAGCGGACATCTTTACCGCCGACGAGAACACGGCCTTCGGATACATCGTAGAGACGGCTGATGAGGTTGACGAGCGAGGACTTGGAACTTCCCGTTCCGCCGATGATACCGATGGTCTCGCCGGATTTTATGGAGAGTCAATATCGGAGAGCACTGGCTTTGCGGATGTCCTGCTGTAACGGAAGGTCACATGGTCAAAGGTGATGCTTCCGTCCGGCACGGTCTTATCCGCATTTTCCGGGTTTGTGATATCACTCTTCTCATTTAATACTTCACAGATACGCTCGGCGCTTGCCACACTCATGGCCAGCATGACGAACACCATGGAAAGCATCATCAGGCTCATCATGATATTCATACAATATGTAAGAAGACTCATCAGTTCTCCGGTTGTCAATGTTCCGCCGACAATCATTTTTGCACTACCCAGCTGATCGAAAGAATACAGCTGTAAACGATGATCTGCATGACCGGGTTGTTGAAAGCCAGAATGCTTTCCGCCTTGACGAACATGTTGTAAATATTCTGGCTGGCTTTGCGGAACTTGTTTTTCTCGTAATCTTCACGCACATAAGCCTTGACCACGCGGATGGCGGATACATTTTCCTGCACGGAGGCATTTAGGTCATCGTACTTTGGAAAAACTTCCATAAAATAGTGATGCGCGCGCACGGTGATGATGGCGAGAATGATGCCCAGAATGATGACGGCAACAAGATAGATGCTCGCCAGTCTCGGTCTGATGAAAAACGCCATGCACATCGCGCAGATCAGACTGATCGGCGCACGCACACACATGCGCAGCAGCATCTGGTAGGCATTCTGCAGGTTGGTCACATCTGTGGTCAGACGGGTGACAAGACCTGCGGTACTGAATTTGTCGATGTTGGAAAACGAAAACTCTGGATGTTCTCGTACATCGCTTTTCTTAAGTTACGTGCAAAACCTGCGGAGGCTCTTGCACCGTATTTTCCGCCCATGACACCGCAGAAGAGGGAGAAACAGGCGGCGACAACCATCCAGGCACCCATGACGTAGATATGGTGGATGTTGCCCGCTTCCACACCCTGATCGATAATGGATGCCATCATAAGAGGAATGATTGTTTCCATGAAGACTTCCAGAATCATGAAGACGGGAGTAAGCAGGGAATCTTTTTGAACTCCCTGATCTGTGCTCCAAGTGTTTTTAACATAATTTCACATCCTTTTTGAATTTTCTGTTGATTTTTAATTGTTAGTGTGCTAACAATAATGTTATACGATAATTAAAAACAGAAGTCAATGATTATTTTAGAAACAGACAGAAGAGGAAGAGATGGAACGAATCAAAAGGTCAGAGACCATCGGATACAAAATACGCCTGCTCCACAATCAGATCCATAAGAATATGGAAGCAAAGCGTATGGAAAATGAGGATAACCTGACAGGAATGCAGCGCTGGACACTTGGTTTTTTGAAAGATCACAGCGACTGTGAAGTCTACCAGAAGGATATCGAGGAGGCTTTTTCCATTTCAAGAGCGACCGCTTCTAATATGCTTGGTGTGATGGAGCGCAAGGGGCTGATAAAGCGTGTGGCAGTCTCACACGACGCGCTTAAAACGTCTGGTGCTCACAGATAAGGCCGCTGCGCTTTTAGACGGCGCGGAGCGCGATATACGGGAGATGGAAGCGCGTCTGACGGCGGGGCTTTCGGCGGAGGATGTGGAGCACCTGAAGCGCTGCCTGGATCAGATGCTACAAAATCTGGATGTGACAATAGCAGAAGACACAAGATGTTGTTGTAAACCAAAGCGATAAAAGTGACAAAGTTTCGGGATGAATTTTGTTCAAAGGTAAAATAACCACAGAATCTAGGAAAACGCATTGACAACAATACTAGATATTGTATAATGAAAAAGCAATTAACAGAAAGGATTCTGAACGGTTATGAAGATTATTAAGAGAAGTGGCAGCGAGGACATTTTTGACATCAGCAAGATCGAGGCTGCAATTCGCAAGGCAAACGACAGCGTCATTGATTATGAAAAGCTTGGAGACGACAAGATTCAGGCGATTCTTTCCAATGTTGAAAAAGCCTGCGAGAATATGAAACGTTCTCCAAGTGTGGAAGAGATTCAGGATATGGTGGAAAACCAGATCATGAGTCAGAAAGCGTTTAATGTTGCCCGCAACTATATCACTTATCGTTATAAGAGAGCTCTGGTCCGTAAATCTAACTCTACCGATGAACAGATCTTAAGTCTACTAGAGTGCAATAATGAGGAAGTAAAACAGGAGAATTCCAATAAGAATCCTACTGTAAACAGCGTACAAAGAGATTATATGGCAGGAGAGGTGAGCAAGGATATTACCAGAAGATTCCTGCTTCCACCGGAGATCGTAGAGGCGCATGAGAAAGGAATCATCCATTTCCATGACGCGGATTATTTTGCGCAGCACATGCACAACTGCTGTCTGGTCAATCTGGAGGACATGCTTCAGAACGGTACGGTCATCAGCGAGACGATGATCGATACGCCGAAGAGCTTTTCTACTGCATGCAATATTGCAACACAGGCAATCGCGCAGATTGCAAGTTCCCAGTACGGCGGACAGAGTATTTCCCTGTCTCATCTGGCTCCGTTTGTGCAGGTGAGCCGTGAGAAGTTCCGCAAGCAGGTGCGCAAGGAGCTTGAGACTGCCGGAATCGAGGCGACGGAAGAGAAAGTCAACCAGATGGCGGAAATGCGGGTCAAAGAGGAGATTAACCGCGGTGTGCAGATGATCCAGTACCAGGTCATCACGCTGATGACGACCAATGGACAGGCTCCGTTTATCACGGTGTTTATGTATCTGGATGAGGTTCCGGAGGGACAGCTTCGTGACGATCTGGCAGCAGTGATCGAGGAGATGCTTCATCAGAGAAGTCAAGAATGAGCAGGGCGTTTATATTACGCCGGCGTTCCCGAAACTGATCTATGTGCTTGAGGAGGACAATATCAGGGAGGGGTCCAAATACTGGTACCTGACCAGGCTTGCGGCTGAGTGTACCGCAAAGCGCATGGTGCCGGATTATATCTCTGAGAAGATGATGAAAAAGTTAAAAGACGGCGACTGCTATACCTGTATGGGATGCCGTTCTTTCCTGACGGTAGACCGCACGACGGGCAATCTGGCACATGCCAAGAATTATAAAGAAGGAAAGCACAAGTATTACGGACGCTTTAACCAGGGCGTAGTGACATTGAACCTGGTGGATGCGGCATGCTCTTCCGGAGGAGATGAGAAGAAGTTCTGGGAGATCATGGATGAGCGTCTGGAAATGTGCTATCAGGCATTGATGATCCGCCACAACCGCTTAAAGGGAACACCTTCCGACGTGGCGCCGATTCTCTGGCAGAACGGTGCGCTTGCACGTCTGAAGAAAGGCGAGACGATCGATGAACTTCTCTATCACGGTTACTCGACGATTTCCCTCGGCTATGCGGGACTCTGCGAGTGCACACGCTATATGAAGGGCGTATCCCACACGGAGCCGGAAGGCACGGAATTCGCGCTTGCAGTGATGCGTCGTCTGAATGATGCATGCGCCAAGTGGAAGAAGGAGACGGACATTGATTTCAGTCTCTACGGAACCCCGCTTGAGTCGACGACCTACAAGTTCGCGAAATGCTTACAGAAACGCTTCGGCATTATCCGGGTGTGACGGACAAGAACTACATCACAAACAGCTATCATGTACATGTGACCGAGCAGATCAACGCGTTCGATAAGTTAAAGTTCTAGTCACAGTTCCAGGAACTGTCTCCGGGCGGAGCAATCAGCTACGTGGAAGTTCCGAACATGCAGAACAATCTGGAAGCGGTGCTTTCCGTGATGCAGTACATCTATGAAAATATCATGTACGCGGAACTCAACACAAAGAGTGACTACTGCATGGAGTGCGGATATGCCGGAGAGATCAAGATTGTGACAGACCGGGACGGCAAGCTGGTCTGGGAGTGCCCGAACTGCGGCAACCGCGATCAGAATAAGATGAGCGTGGCGAGACGTACCTGCGGTTATATCGGAACACAGTTCTGGAATCAGGGCAGAACACAGGAAATCAAGGAAAGGGTATTACATTTATAAAAACAGGGGGACTGTGGTGTGCACGGGATTGTGCAGCCACAGTCTTTCTTTCCCTGTTGAGGAGAAAAGATATGAATTATTCGGCAATCAAATATTGTGATATTGCAAACGGAACCGGTGTGCGCACCGTTCTCTTTGTGTCGGGCTGCAGAAATCACTGCAAAGACTGTTTTCAGCCGGAGACGTGGGCTTTTGAATACGGGAATCCTTTCACCGGCGAGGTGGAAGATGAGATCATTGCGTCCTTGAAGCCGGATTACATCCGGGGACTGACGCTGCTCGGAGGAGATCCTTTTGAACCGGAGAATCAGAAGGCGCTGCTTCCGTTTATGCGGAGAGTGAAGGCGGAGTGCCCGGGAAGGATGTGGGGCATACACCGGCTATGTGTTGACCGGGATCTTGTGCCGGCGGAAAATGCTGCACCGCAGATACCGCGGAGCTGCTTCACATGATCGATGTGCTGGTGGACGGACCGTTTGTGACGGAGCTTCATGATATATCCCTGCTGTTTAAGGGGTCTTCCAACCAGCGGGTGATCGACTGTGCAGAGTATTGCCGGTCGGGAGAGATCCGGGAGCTGATGTAGAAGAAGGAAGGATTTTGCATCTTCCTGCGGTTTGTGTTACAATAGACGCGGTATTGCAGGACCAACAAGGGAGAATTAGATATGAAAATAACATGGAAGACATTGCTGGCGTTGTTTTTTTACACGCTGGGAGTTGTTGGCTGGTTCTATGTAGGAGGATGGATGATCTTAAGAGGACCGGTCAGAGGAGTGATTCTGGCGCATATGGCAGGAGATTTGTCTCTGATCAAGCTGGCGGTCGCACTGGTGCAGGGTTTGTGTATCTTTCACTGGCGGGAGGCGTCTGGTGTATCGGCTATATGTTGAGCGATCATTTCCGGAAAGATGAGTAGGATTACAAAAAGGTGCGGCGGATGACGCACCTTTTTGCACCGTAAATGGATATAAAATGGCGCAGGAAGAGGCGCAGACAGGAGCAAACGATGATATTAAAAGTACCGTCTTACTATGAAAAGTTTCACTGTATTGCAGATCAGTGCAAGGATAATTGCTGCTATGGCTGGGAGATCGACATCGACGAGGGTACGATGGATTACTACCGCAGTCTGGGCGGAGAGCTGGGAAAAGAGATTACCTCGCATATCAGGGAGGGTGAGGAGAACACCATGATTATGCGCGAGGACGGGTACTGCCCGTTTTAAATGAAAAAAGCTCTGCGACATCTGCATTAAGATGGGCGAGGAAGCACTGAGCGAGATCTGCACCGAGTTTCCACGCTTTACCATGGAGTATGAGGACGTCCGGGAGAAGATCTTAAGTCTGGCATGTGAGGAGGTCGGAAACATTATGTTTTCCACCGACGAGAAGATCACCTGGCAGGAGCATGAGATGCCGGATTTCTGCGGGACCGGGGACGACGCCGAGGCAGCTTATGATGCCGACGGGGCATTGTACGGTAATGATGAGGCAGCGTGTGAGGATGATACCTCCGACGGTGAGGGGTATGACGACGATGAGGAAGTGTCTGTGGATGCCGATCAGCTGAATGCCGTTTCTAAGGCGGCGGTGGCATTGCTTCAGAACCGGGAGAAGCCGGTGGCAGAGCGCGCGGCGGAGTATCTTCTATATTGTAAGAGGATGCAGCAGGAACTTTACGGATACCACACAGGCGGGGAAGTAAGCGGGCAGGAGCAAGAGCAGCGTGAGAGCCGGCTGATTGCCGAGTGCAGGAGAAAGAGGTAACGCCTGGGGAGGCGTATGCGGCGTTTCTTGCACGCATGGAGCGCTACGAACAGCTGGAAGTGTTCGACCAGAACTGGGAGGAAGAAAAGAAACGTCTTCGTGCAGCATTCCATGAGGACAATTATCTGGAATGTATCAGGAACTTTCACGCAGCGCAGCAGGGAAGGGAATATGAGTATGAGCATCTGCTGGTCTACTTTACATTCCGGTATTTTATGAGATCGTATTATGATGACAACATTTTAAATAAGGCACAGTTTGCGGTGGCGGGTATTCTGATGATCCGCGATATGGATGCACTGCGTTTTCTGGAGAACGGAGGAACATTCTCCGTGGAAGACCGGGTGGCAGTGGCAAAGCTGTATTCAAAGGAAGTAGAACATTCCGAGGAAAATATGGAATTCCTGGAGGAGGATTTCCAGTTTGAGGATATTTTTGCACCGGAACAGATGATACGGCAGCTTTTCTTTGCTTCATAGGGAAGACGGAGAACATCAATGGAGCGATTCCGACCCACCCAAGGCAGGAAGCACTTTATATTTCATAAGCGTACGATCACAGGGAAAGTGGCATAGAATAGAAGGCAGGAAATCTGCCAGGATGGAGGAAAGAACATGAAAGTAATATTGGTAAACGGAAGTCCGAGGGAAAAGGGATGTACTTATACAGCGCTCTGCGAGGTGGCAGGGGCTCTTGAGAAGAACGGCATTGAGACCGAGATTTTTCAGGTGGGTGCAAAGCCGATCGCCGGCTGCATCGGCTGCAATGTCTGTCTTAAGAACGGACGCTGCTTTGTGGATGATCCGGTCAATGAATTTGTTGAGAAAGCAAAGACGGCGGATGGTTTTGTATTCGGCTCGCCGGTGCATTATGCGGCGGCATCCGGTGCCATCACCTCGTTTCTCGACCGCGCATTCTACGGAAAGGGAAATGTGTTTGCCGGAAAGCCGGGGGCAGCAGTGGTGAGCTGCAGACGCGGCGGCGCGGCATCCGCGTTTGATCAGCTGAACAAATATTTCACGATCAATTCCATGCCGGTGGTTTCCCAGTACTGGAACCAGGTACACGGAAATACGCCGGACGAGGTACGGCAGGACGCAGAGGGACTGCAGACCATGCGCACGCTGGGCAGCAATATGGCATGGCTGCTCAAATGTATTCAGGCAGGAGCGGCAGCGGGAATCACATTCCCGGAGCGGGAACCTGCAATGAAAACAAATTTTATTCGGTAAAAGTTCAGTGGAAATTAAGAGAAATTAAGATAAATTTAAAACACAGAAATTCTCATCTGATGTAAGATAAAAGAAGGGAAAAGCCTTCTAGTAACGACCTGTGATAAAGTGCAGGAAAGATACCGGCTTTTTCCCTGCATACTTGGCAGCAGTGAGATATTCTTCATAAAAGAGAACTGCTTCGCTGTAAGTCATAGTTGGATCTATGGTATATCTCATCGTGATACGCCTCCTTTCTTTCCTTGACAGAGTATAGCACTTGTTTTAGAAGAAAGCAACAAAAGATAGTAAAAATTTGTAAAAATCACGAAAATAATTGTGCAAAAAGAAAAGAGGCGCGCGTGGAACCGCAGAGAGAGCACGACAGAATGAACGGACAGATGGGAAGATGGAGCAATGCGAGAGGAACAGGAAGAGAAATACAGGCGCCAAGAGCAGCGCAGGTATGAGGAGAAAAGGCGTAGACGGCGCAAAAGGCTTCGGAGACGCCGGCTGCGCATAGTGCTTTAATAGGCATTCCGCTGCTTTGGTGCTGGCGGTCTGGTTTGGCACGACAGATCAAAAGCTTCTATATGAAGAAAAGCCGGTGATGGCGTACGAGGTAAAGTATGTGGCACAGGCGCCGGACTATCAGGTAGAACTGCTGGATTACAACGAATATTCGCGACCGGGAACGGCGCTTTCCCAGGTGAACGGCATCGTGATCCACTATACTGCGAATCCGGGCACGACAGCGGAGCAGAACCGCAGCTATTTTGAGAATGTGAAAGACACGGGGGAGACGTATGCCAGCAGTCATTTCGTCATCGGCATGGACGGGGAGATTGTGCAGTGCATTCCGTGCAACGAGATTGCCTACGCGTCGAATGACCGGAATGAAGACACGATAGCCATCGAGTGCTGTATTCCGGATGAGACGGGAGAGTTTACCGATGCGACCTACCAGTCGCTGATAGAGCTTACCGCCTGGCTGATGGGACGCTATGACCTGACTACGGATGATGTGATCCGCCATTATGATGTGACGGGGAAAATGTGCCCGAAATACTATGTGGAGCATGAGGATGCGTGGCTTTTGTTCAAGCAGGACCTGCTGACCTACATTGACGTGAATGGTATTGCCAAAAATGAGGAAATATCGTAGAATACCTAGTATCAAGGGTAGTAGGTATACGGTATGATTCACGAATATTATAAAGAATTACAGAACAATCAGAATATAAGAGAGAACTTGAGTCTGCTGCGAAGCGAGTGCAAGGACCCACAGGCAAGGGAAAACCTGCTGTCTCTGGTGGGAGACGGGGCACTGCTCACAGGACTGCTGGAGAGCGATGAGCCGAAGGTGCGCAAAATGCGGCGCTTCTGCTTGGAAGTCTCGGGCTTTTACAGACGGCAGGTTCTCTTTTTCATGCATACGAGAGAGAGCAGACGCTGTTCGTAAGGAGCGCGTATCTCACGGCTTTGTCAGGGATGGAGGTATCCCCGTATCTGGAAGCGTTAAAAGAACACAGGGATGCACTTTTGGCGCGGGAGATTCCCGAGAATGAGAAAAGCATGTGAATGAGGAACTGCGGAACTGGAACGTATCATTACGGCGGCGGAGGGAATTACCCGTCACACGTTTGTGGGATTCACAGAGCCGCAGGATTTTCTGCTCGCGACAAACCGGGAGCAGCGCGGCGTGACGCTTGAGGAGGTAAAAGCGGTGTCCGCATCGGTCGACGCAGTGAGAAACTGCACCCGCTCGGTGTGCTGGTTCATGCGAAGGACGTCCGCCCGTTTGCGTCGATAAGGACTTACCGCGAGTTATTGTTTCAGGTGCGCACGGCGCAGCCGGTGCCGGAAGATGCCTTAGGAGCCGCGGAGGCGGTCTGGGATTCCAATCTGCGGGAGCTCCTTACACAGGCGCACCGGGAGACGACGCCGTTTTATTTCAGACTGGAAATAAAGAGCCACATGCCGTTAGACAAAAAGAGCACGTTTGCCAGACGGTTTTCCGCGGAGCTGGAGCGGCTGTCCGGCAGGATGCTTGTGAATGCACCATCGGATTATGAGATTGAACTGCGGCTTCTGGAGAAAGAGACGGCGGTTACGCCTGCTTTCTGAAACTTCTTACGATTGCGCATGGACGCTTTGCCTACCGCAAAAATGCGGTGGCAGCTTCGATTCATCCGGCGACGGCGGCAATGCTTGTGGCGCTGGCAGAGCCGTATTTAAAAGAAAATGCGCAGATTCTCGATCCGTTCTGCGGTGTCGGCACGATGTTGATCGAGCGGGATATCCGTGTCCCTGCGCGGGAAAAATACGGAATTGATATCTTTGGCGAGGCAATCCGGGGAGCGAGGGAGAATGCATCATATGCGGGAGAAAATCAATTTTATCAACCGTGATTATTTTGATTTTACACATGCATATCTATTTGATGAGATCATCACCAATATGCCTGTCCGGGGAAGAAAGTCAAAGGAAGAGACGGACGCTTTACAGCAGATTTTTTGAAAAATCAGCCGGACTTTTAAAAGCGGACGGAATTCTTGTGCTCTATTCCAATGAGCAGGGATTTATCAGAAAACAGCTTCGCATAAGAAGCGATTACCGGCTGCTTGCCGAGCAGTGTATCCGGAAAAGGATCAGTTTTATCTGTTTGTAATTCAGTATAAAGGATGAGGAAGATATGGCACTTTCAAGGGGATGAATCAGGAAGCGTCGCAGGATACCGATCTGGGATTGTTAGATGCGACATTGATGCAGAATCTGCAGGACCGGTTTTGCGATGCCAATAATGTGTATCTGGTGTGTCTGAGCAGAACGCGCGGAGTTGTCACAAAGGCATACGGTTCTAAGGAGGAACTGGCGTACATTCACGGACTGACCGGAGTGGAACGGCATATGACGCTCATGAACCGGCTTTTAGATGACGGAATCGAAAGTGGCTCGAAGAGGATTGTGGAAATGATCTGGTGAAAATGTGCGGCGTGTCCATCAAGATCGGCGGGAAGACGGCGGCAATCTGGATCGTCATCGGAATCATGGATCGGGAAGGCGGGGATGTTCCATCTTATGTCATGCGCACGACGCCGGAACGGTATGATAAGTCACTGGAATTTCTGGAGACATTGTCCAAGCAGATGTTCGCCGTGAAGATGGAAGAACTGATGGCACAGGAGGCGGTGTTAAAGAGCCGCGAGTCTGAGACGCAGATGGAAGCGGAACTTCACAGGAATGAGGTGATGACTTCCATCGTAAAGATGTTAGAGTCGGAAAACAGCTTTGAGGAGATCGTGCACGACATTCTGCGGGAATGCTGCGCGTACATGGAGATTTCGCGCGGTGCGCTCTTAAAAGAGAACAAAGAGCACTCGAAGATCGAGATGATCTGTGAATATGCGGCGCCTGGAATGGACTCAGTGCGTGGGAATGGTCCGGCGTGTCGCGTGAGAAGATGCCCTTTTAACGGAAAACCGTATATGATTTCTTCAAACAGTATGATGCCGGAGGTGTTCCGGCAGTTTTGATGCGCACGGGCTTTTGGCAGGCATTTTTCTGCCGGTCGAGGTCAATACCAGGGCGGAGATGTACCTGTGCTTTTTGGAAGAACACGAGGAGCGGAACTGGGAAGTGACGGACGTCAAGTTCGTCAACGATGTCAGACGGATTATTCAGAGTATTCTTCTGAAGCGTATTGCAAAAATTCGTTGGCGAGTTCGTATGCGTCCCTTGAGGCGATTTTAGAGAACGTGGGCTGCGGAATCTATGTGAAGGATCCGGTCAGTGGAAGGATTCTCTACAGCAACCAGCGGCTGCGCGCATTTCTGCCGGACGATGCCGCGCCGGACATGTTGGAGAACTGCTGGCGGGAAGAATCGGGCGGCATTGATACGGACTGCTTCCACGAGATCTATCTGGAGCAGGAAAAACGCTGGTTTGACTATCACCGGACAGGAATCCACTGGGTCGACGGAAGAAGTGTATTTTTGTATACCATCTATGAGGTGACGGACAAAAAGCTGTATCAGCAGAAGATCGAACGGCAGGCAAACAACGATTTTTTGACCGGGCTTTACAACCGTATGCGGTTTGAGCAGGATCTTGCGCACTGCATTGAACAGACAAAGGAGTTCGGCGGCGAAGGAGCGCTGCTCTACATCGATCTCGATGATTTTAAGCATATCAACGACGGACTGGGACACCAGTACGGGGATATCCTGTTAAAAAATATATCGGACAGCCTGCGTCGGATTCCGGGTGTGGAAAATAACTGTTACCGCATGGGCGGAGATGAGTTTATCATTATTCTTGCACATCGGCAGATCATGATGCTGCAGAAGATTCTGAACGACATCCGCACGCTGTTTTCCAAGCCGTGGATGCTTAAGGGGGCGGATTACTACTGTACGATGAGTATGGGCGTTGTGCGTTTTCCGACAGAGGGCGACACGGTGGAGGAGCTGATCAAGAAGGCGGATATTGCGCTTTACGCCGCAAAATGTTCCGGCAAGAACCGTGTGGAGTTCTACGATGAGAACGTGGAGTCCACATCGTTCCGCCGCCTCGATATGGAAAAAAATATGCGCAATGCGACCAACAATGCATTTTCCGAGTTTGAGGTGGTCTATCAGCCGATCGTGGATGTGACCAGGGAAATCCAATCCGTGCGTGGGTGCGGAGGCGTTGATCCGCTGGAATTCCGGGAACTGGGATTGATTGCTCCGACGGATTTTATACCGCTGGCGGAGTATCTGGGGCTGATTAACCCGATCGGTGCGTATGTCCTCGAGGAGGCGTGCATGCGCTGCAAATACTGGAATGATATGGGGCATCCGGATTATAAGGTCAATGTCAATCTGTCTGTTGTACAGCTATTGCAGAATGACATTGTAGAGCAGGTGCGCTCGGTCATCAAACGGACGGGATTGTACCGGAGAATCTGACCCTGGAGGTCACGGAGGGGCTGGCGATCAACGATATGAACCGCATGAAAAAGATTCTTTCCGAGATACGCGCACTTGGCGTGCGTGTGGCGCTGGATGATTTCGGAACCGGATACTCTTCACTGAACCATATCCGGGAAATGCCGATCGATGTGATCAAGATCGACCGGTGCTTTATTATTGATATCGGAAAGGATGATTTTTCCACCGCCTTCGTGAAAATGGTGGCGGAACTTGCCCAGACGATCGGCGTTCATGTCTGTGTAGAGGGAGTGGAGACGAAAGAGCAGGTTGATGCGCTCAAGCAGACGAAAATCCAGTTGATTCAGGGATTTTACTTTGGAAAGCCGCTGCATAAAGAGGAGTTTGACGAGAAATATCTGTAGTTGCACGAATTGTTTGAACAATTTATTTAAAATTTTTTGAAAAAAGCATTGACATTTTAAAATACGTTTGTTATTATTATCAAGTCGTCACGATGAGTGACCGAAATGCGGAAGTGTCGGAACTGGCAGACGAGCAAGACTAAGGATCTTGTGTTCATTGCGAACGTGTGGGTTCAAGTCCCATCTTCCGCATTACATCACAAATATTCGTGGAGATTATGCAGGAGTGGCGGAATTGGCAGACGCGCAGGCTTCAGGTGCCTGTGGTAGCAATATCGTGTGGGTTCAAGTCCCATCTCCTGCATTTTATTTGCGGGAAGCCTTGAGTGAAGGCTTCCCGCTTTTTCATTTCCTGTATTTTATATACTGCAAAATTAATTCGGCAGCTTTCTCGATACCGATTTTCCCTGTATCAATACAAAGATCATACTCATTGCCGTCGCCCCAGCGGGTTGCCGTGCACTGTTCCTGAAATGCAGAACGCTTTTCATCTACTTCCCGTAATGTCTCCGCAGCCTCTTTTTCAGATACGTGGTCGCGCTCCTGGATTCTCTTTTTCCGTATGTCCGGATCGGCGTGGAGATAAACGGACACACAGTCCGGGTCATCCTTGTAGATTATGTTTGCACATCTGCCGATGATAATACAAGATTCCTGCTCCGTGACATCCTTTACAAAACGGATATATCGTTCACGCGGATTTTTGGAACCGTAGCTCATGATAAGACTGTAAAGAAAACTGTCGATCGGTTTCTCGTTCAGAAAATTTGCGTTTTCATCATAGACGTTTCTTCTTTTAGACTCTTCGATAAATCTTTTTTTGTCAAAAATCTCCATACCCAGTTTTTCAGACAGAATGTCGGCGACTTTGTGCCCGCCGCTTCCACACTGTCTTGCGATTGTTATTTTCATGCTTATTGACCTGCCTTTCTCATTTTATAATAAATTAAAAATAAAAATCTGTTGCAATGATAGTGCCGCCGATCAGGAACCGGAGAATCCATATCGTGTAGTAATCTTTTGCGATATCTTCCGGGCAGAACATCTTCTTCGGCTTTTTCGGATGGTAGAAAATTTCACATTCTGCGCTTTTGGCTTCCGCATGCAGCTTCTTATTGTACGGATAGATGCTATGCACGTTGGTATAATCCGTGCTGTCCACCTCATAGGCATAATAGTACTGCTCCGTGGTGTACGTGGAGTGATCCGCGTCGGTGGTTGTCGATTCGTGAAATGTTCTCGTCGCTTTTGTCTGCCGGTAGTTTGTCTTGCGAAGCCAGGGGGTGCCCAGCTGGCAGTAGAGAACAAATACCACAAACGAAACCGGAACCGGGACGTTCAGGAACTGCCCCGATTAAAGAAAGCCGAGCAGCAGACCTCTTAGAATTCCCACATTGGTCTCCAATATACCGAAATCATAATAGGATGATGAGCAGAAATAAAACCATGGTACCACACTCCTTGTTCATTTGGTGGTTATAGTATAGCATTTTTAGCGCAAGGAAACATGATTTTTCAAACTGTGTCGAAAAAATAGAGGAAATCCACTCCGGACGCAGAATTATATATATGGAGTCACTGCGTAGTGCGTGACGAAAAAGAGGAGATAATACATGTCGATACGGGAAGAAATAGAGAGAATGGAGTGCGAGACCTTAAGTCCGTACGCCACGCTCAGCATTCATTCTAAGGGCAGAGATGTATGAGGAGCCGTGTGATATCAGACCGGTATTTCAGCGTGACAGAGACCGCATCCTGCACAGCAAGGCGTTCCGGCGTCTCAAGAACAAAACGCAGGTGTTTCTGACGCCGAAGGGCGATCATTACCGGACGAGGCTGTCCCATACACTCGAGGTATCGCAGAATGCCAGAACGATCGCAAAGGCACTGCGCCTCAATGAGGATCTGGTCGAGGCGATTGCGCTCGGACACGATATCGGGCATACGCCGTTTGGACATGCCGGCGAGTTCGTGTTAAACGGGCTCTGCGAGAATGGATTCCGGCACAACGAACAGAGTGTGCGTATCGTGGAGAAGCTGGAGAAGGATGGAAAGGGGCTGAATCTCACATGGGAAGTGCGGGACGGTATTTTGAACCATCAGTCCAGACTGATGCCGCATACGCTCGAGGGAAAGATTGTGCGTTTTCGGATAAGATTGCCTATATCAACCACGATATTGACGATGCGATCCGTGCGCTGGTCTTAACGGAGGACGATATTCCGCTTGAACTCAGAAAGACCCTTGGTTTTTCCACCAAGCAGCGCCTCAATACGCTGATACATAACATTATCATGAACAGCAGGGAGAAGGATGACATCATGATGTCGCCGGAGATCGAGGAGGCGATGATCGATCTGCGCAAGTTCATGTTTGAGAACGTCTACAAGAACCCTGTGGCAGGGAGAGGAAGTCAAGGCGAAGGCGATGATCGAGCAGCTCTTTACTTTACAAGGAGCATCTGGATCAGCTCCCGGCAAAATATCTGCGCATGATGGACGAGGGCGAGCGCGCGGAGCGCGTGGTCGCGGACTACATCGCAGGAATGACGGATCAGTATGCCATCACCAAGTTTTCGAGTACTTTTGCCTCAGGCCTGGCAGGTGGACGGCTATTAAGACTGTGTCATGCCTGAGGCGTCCCAGGGCCAGGTGGACGGCTATTAGAATGGAAATAAAAAGCGGGAAGAAAGGAGCGGAAGATGCCGCGTTATTCGGATGAATTGATAGAAGAAGTGCGTTCGCGCAACGATATCGTGGACGTCATTTCGCAGTATGTGCGGCTGTCAAAAAAGGGCAGTACCTACTTCGGGCTGTGCCCTTTCCATAATGAGAAGACCGGTTCTTTCGGTCTCTCCCAATAAACAGATGTACTATTGTTTTGGCTGCCACGCGGGAGGCAATGTTTTTACCTTCCTGATGCAGTACGAGAATTACACGTTCGGGGAAGCGATGGAAGCGCTTGCTGAGCGGGCGGGCGTCGACCTTCCGAAGCAGGAATATACGGCAGCGCAGCGGCAGGAGGCGGATCGGCGGGCGCGTCTTTTGGAGATCAACAAGGAGGCGGCAAAGTATTTTTCGTGCTGCTTCGCGGGAGCGCGGAAAACGTGCGCTTGATTATTTTAAAAAGAGGGCGTTGTCCGATGAGACGATCCACAAGTTCGGGCTGGGATATTCGGATCAGTACAGCGATGATCTGTACCGGTATCTGCGGTCGAAGGGCTATGACGACGAGATCTTAAAAGGATTCCGGTCTTGTCACGATCGATGAGGTGCGGGGCGGACATGATAAGTTCTGGAACCGTGCCATGTTTCCGATCATGGATGTGCACAATAAGGTGATCGGATTTGGCGGGCGCGTCATGGAGATGGAGAGCCAAAGTATCTCAATTCCCCCGAGACGAAGATTTTCGACAAGAGCCGCAATCTTTACGGACTCAATTTCGCACGGGCGACAAAAAAGCCGCAGCTGCTCTTGTGCGAGGGATATATGGATGTGATTGCACTGCACCAGGCAGGGTTTGACAATGCCGTGGCGTCGCTCGGTACGGCGCACAAGCGGTCATGCCAATCTCCTCAAGCGCTATACCAAGGAAGTCTATCTGACGTATGACAGCGACGGGGCGGGGATCAAGGCGGCGCTCAGGGCCATCCCGATTTTAAAAGAAGTCGGAATCACGACCAAGATCATCAACATGAAGCCGTATAAGGATCCCGATGAGTTTATCAAGGCGCTTGGCGCGGAGGCGTATCAGGAGCGCATCGACCAGGCGGAGAACAGTTTTCTGTTTGAGGTGCGCATGGAAGAGCAGCAGCACGACATGCACGATCCGGAGGGCAAGACGGCCTTTTACAATGCGGTCGCGAAGATGCTTTGCGGATTTACGGAGAAGTTAGAGCGCGATAATTATATCGAGGCGGTTGCAGCCAAATACATGATCTCGTCGGACGATTTGAGAGGCTGGTCAACCAGCAGGGATTAAAGGCCGGACTTGCCGGAGGAGGCAGGGCGTCGCAGAGCGTCGCGGACGCACAGGACGGTGCGCGCACAGAATACAAAAAGAGTGCGAAAAAGCGCGAGGACGGCATGGTGCAGTCGCAGAAGCTTCTGCTGACGTGGCTGACGAACAGTCCGGCGTTGTTTCCAAAGGTGCAAAGATATGTTGGTGCAGATGATTTTACGGATCCGATCTGCCACAGTGTGGCAAAAATGCTGTTTGAACAGTATGAGAAGGACGGGACAGTCAATCCTGCGCGGATCATCAGCACCTACGAGGATGAGGAGCAGCAGCGGGAGGCAGCGGGAATCTTAAACGCGACAATCCACCGGGTGGATACCAGGGAGGAACGCGAAAAGCGCTGCGCGAGACCGTGATCCGCGTGCGGGAGAACAGCATCAATCATAAGCTGGCAAACACGTTTGACGTTCAGGAGATGGCGGCTCTGGCAAAAGAAAAGAATGAGCTGCCGGGAACGGTTCATATTCCGCTGGAGGAATGAGAGCGGGCAAAGAAGCAGGAATGTGGATGAAAATCTGCATTTAAGGACAAAATAGTAACGAACTATGAGAGGATGAAGCGAAAATGGCAAAAAAGAAAGAAAACACCGACAATAAGGAAGTTCTGGGAGAAAACAAGGAGAACTCTGCTGCAAAAACTGCCGATGCGGGAGCAGAGAACGGGGTGGCAAGTGCCCAGGAGAAGTTCCAGATAAAGTTAAGAGAACTGCTTGCGCTGGCAAAAAAGAAGAAAAACATGCTGGAGTATCAGGAGATCAGCGACTTCTTTTCCGACATGCAGCTGGATGCAGAGCAGTTTGAGAAGATTCTTGATTTCCTTGAGGCAAAACAACATCGACGTGCTTCGTATTACGGATGACGACGTTGACGATGAGATGCTTCTTGACGTCGATGATGAGGATGAGATTGAGGTCGAGAAGATTGATCTTTCCGTTCCGGACGGTGTCTCCATTGAAGATCCGGTGCGTATGTATTTAAAAGAGATCGGAAAAGTGCCGCTTCTGTCCGCGGAGGAGGAGATTGAGCTGGCAAAGCGTATGGAACTCGGCGATCAGGAGGCGAAAAAGAGACTGGCAGAGGCCAATCTTCGTCTGGTTGTCAGCATTGCAAAGCGCTATGTCGGTCGTGGAATGCAGTTTCTGGATCTGATCCAGGAGGGCAATTTAGGACTGATCAAGGCGGTGGAGAAATTTGATTACACCAAAGGCTATAAATTCAGTACTTACGCGACCTGGTGGATCCGTCAGGCCATTACAAGAGCCATTGCAGACCAGGCCAGAACGATCCGGATGCCGGTGCATATGGTAGAGACGATCAACAAGCTGATCCGTGTCAGCAGACAGTTACTGCAGGAGCTGGGACGCGAACCTACTCCGGAGGAGATCGCTGCGGAGATGAACATGCCGGTGGAGCGTGTGCGTGAGATCTTAAAGATTTCGCAGGAGCCGGTATCCTTAGAGACTCCGATCGGTGAGGAGGAGGACAGCCATCTCGGTGATTTTATCCAGGACGACAATGTGCCGGTACCGGCAGATGCAGCGGCATTTACCCTGTTAAAAGAACAGTTGGAGGAAGTGCTCGGAACGCTGACGGAGCGTGAGCAGAAGGTGCTGACACTGCGTTTTGGACTGGAGGACGGACGTGCAAGAACACTTGAGGAAGTCGGAAAAGAGTTCAATGTCACACGTGAGCGTATCCGTCAGATCGAGGCGAAGGCGCTGCGCAAGCTGCGTCATCCGAGCAGAAGCCGCAAATTAAAGGATTATCTGGAGTAATCTATGGTAAAAATATCAGAACGTTTAAGAACGGCGGCGGGACTCATCGGAGAGGGAGAGCGGCTGGCGGATGTGGGAACCGACCACGGGTATGTACCGATTTATCTGGTGGAACGAAAGCACATCCCAGTGCGATTGCGATGGATATCAGGACGGGACCGCTGGAGAGTGCCAGGAACACATCCGGATGTACGGCATGGAGACTACATACAGACACGTCTGTCGGACGGCGTTGCGGCGTTAAAGCCGGATGAGGTGGACACCATCCTGGTTGCGGGGATGGGCGGCGGACTGGTCATGCATATTCTGGAGAGCGGGCGAGCCATCTGTGAGCAGGCACATGGGCTGGTTTTGCAGCCGCAGTCAGAGCTTCCGAAGGTGCGGCGTTTTCTGATGGAGAACGGTTATGTCACGGAGAGGGAAGAGATGGTCATGGAGGAGGGGAAATATTACCCTATGATGCGTGTTCACTTTGATGCTTCCGCAGTCTCTCATGCAGACAGCTTTACAGAAGAGCAGGAACTGGAATTCCGCTATGGAAAGCAGCTTCTTACAGAAAAACATCCGGTGCTTCTGGCGTATCTTCGCTGGGAAGTGCAGATCCAGCAGGATATTTTAACACAGTTATCCGGTCAGCCGGCGACGGAGCAGATTGCAGCCCGGATTGACGACGTAAAACAGATCCTCGCGCAGAACGCCAGGGCGCTTGCGTATTATGAATGACAAAAAGCCTTGAAGAAAAGGCAGAGGGGGAGAGATTCGTATGGGGAAAGATATGGTCAGCTTGACAATTGAAGGGGAAGTAAGACAATATCCGGCGGGAACCAGTTTCCTTGCAATTTCGCAGGAATACCAGGAAAATATCCGGATGACATCGTGCTTGTGGTGTATAATAACCGGCTGCGGGTGAATAAGACGGCACAGCGGACGGAACGCGCTTTCGTTGTGACAACAGCCGATAAGACGGGAAAAAGACATACCCAGAAGCGTCACGCTTCTGATGCAGAAGGCGGTCTACAATCTCTGGGGAAGCGAACATATCAGCGTCCGTGTACTCTATTCCATCGGTCAGGATATTACTGCGAGCTGCGTGAAAGGCAGACGGACAGGAGCGCGTGATTTGGACGAACGCGCCATAGCGCTGAAAAGGAGATGTACCGTCTGGTGACGGAGGATATCGAGATTGAGAAGCGCAGCATGAACACAGATGATGCAATTTGCACTGTTCCATGACCTCGGGATGGAGGATAAGGAAAAGCTTTTTAAATACCGCCGCAGTTCCAGAGTTAATATCTATGTTCACTATACCAGGACTATTTTTTACGGATTCATGGTGCCGTCTACGGGCTATCTCCGCTACTACGATATTGTGACGTATGAGGATGGATTTGTACTTCTGTTCCCGAATGAGAATACAAGAGGTGGCAAGTTTGCACCTTCGGGAAGCTGTTCCACACGCTGAAGGCTTCGCGCGCGTGAGTGGGGGCGCATGCTAGAGATCGGCACGATCGGCGCGCTTAATGACGCGATTGCGGAAGGACGCATGCAGGAAATTATTCTGACGCAGGAGGCACTGTTTGAGGAACGGATCGGTCATCTGGCAGATACGATTGTAAAGTCGGGAGGCAAAAAGTTTATCATGATTGCCGGACCGTCTTCCTCCAGACCACCTTTTCACACCGCCTTTCTATCCAGCTTGCTGCGAGGGATTAAAGCCGCATCCGTTCCCTGATGTAATTATTATGCGAACAGGGATCAGTGCCGCGATGAGAACGGGGAACGATCTGGAATGTCTGGAAGCGCTGGATGTGGAGCTGTTTAACGGCAATGAATGAACTGCTGCGGGCAAGCGCGTCAATCTGCCGGTCTTCAATTTTAAGACCGGCAAGGGAAGACTCTAAGGGACCGCTACGTACAGCTGGAAAAGGGACGGTACTGGTCATCGGGGAATCCACGGACTCAACGACAGGCTGTCCTGCTCGCTCCCGGTGGAGAGCAAGTTCAAAATCTACATCAGTGCGCTGACCCAGCTCAACATCGACGACAACTGCTGCCACCACCAACAACGGACGGCAGAATGATCCGCCGGATTGTAGAGATGCGCGCAGAGAGGAACTTCCGCAAAGGGAGACCATTGCCATGTGGGAGTTCGGTGCGCCGCGGTGAGGAGCGCTACATTTTCCCGTTCAGGAGGGGCGGACGTGATGTTTAACTCGGCGCTGATCTATGAACTGGCAGTGTTAAAAGATGTATGCCGAGCCGCTGCTGTTTGCCATTGACAAGGATTGTCCGGAATATCTGGAGGCAAAGCGCCTGCTCAAGTTTCACTGGATTATTTCCTTCCGATGCCGAGCGACGGTATC